>Ga0115547_1000290_pt1 | contig 34672 bp, 36 predicted proteins | sample COGITO_mtgs_1004_3_FD_87185 | JGI IMG/M metagenome (GOLD analysis project Ga0115547, IMG submission 87185) | Pelagic marine microbial communities from North Sea - COGITO_mtgs_100420 | ecosystem: Environmental > Aquatic > Marine > Epipelagic | place: Germany:Helgoland, sampling site Kabeltonne...
GAAAGTACTAGGCATACACAGGACTTCCCTGCGCGTCGAGCTCTACTCAATAGACTCTCAATAGACTGGGTTCAGCGGAGCAACGCGAGGAAGCGGGTGTTAAGAGGCCAAGCGAGAAAGCGCGTATGAAGGCGCACAAAAAAAATCCCAGGCAAAAAAAATCCCGCCAACCGGCAGGACTTTTCGACAAGCTAGAGACCAATTACTTAATTTTGGCTTCTTTGTAGATAACATGCTTGCGGATAGTGGGATCATATTTCTTGATCTCCATTTTCTCAGGCATATTGCGCTTGTTTTTATCTGTAGTGTAAAAGTGTCCAGTGCCAGCACTAGATACCAAACGAATCTTTTCTCTCGCTGATTTAGCCATCAGTAGTCTCCTTAGACCTTCTGTCCACGAGCCTGAAGCTCAGACAAAACAATTTCAATACCTTTTTTGTCAATGATGCGCATACCTTTAGTCGATACACGAAGCTTAACAAAGCGTTTTTCGCCTTCAACCCAAAAACGATGGGAGTGAAGGTTTGGCTCAAAGCGTCGACGTGTTCTGTTTTTCGCGTGAGATACATTGTTTCCAGCCATTGGGCGCTTGCCTGTGACTTGACATACTCTGGACATTTCTACTGCCTCTGATTGCAATTGTGACGACCGAATCGTAATCCGCTCGTCACGTGAATTCTGGATATCTAACCCTAGTTGCAGGACCCTCCCGCAAAGGGGCGCAATTTATACCAGAAAGGCCTATCTGAATCAAATCAAATTGCCGGATTAGACCGTATTGAGGGATTTAATTGGCATAAGGTCATAATTTACCCCGTTGGGCTAACGAGACGACCTCACCGCGACCAATAACTAGATGATCGAGCAAACGGATCTCAACCAAATTAAGCGCCTGTTTTAAGCGCCGAGTAATATCAATATCTGCCTGACTGGGCTCAGCCAATCCCGACGGATGATTGTGGGCAACAATCACCGCAGCAGCATTTTTGCGCAGCGCACGAGCCACAACTTCCCGGGGATGAACACTGGCAGCATCCAAGGTTCCCTGAAACAGCTCATGGGTATCAATCAGCTGATGTTTGCTATCCAGTAGAAGCATCACAAACACCTCGCGCTTGTAATCGCGCATCTGCACCGAGAGATAGTCGCTGACCTTTTCCGGACTGGTAAACACAGGCTGACCTTCAAGCTGTTCTTTCAGATAACGGCGGGTAAGTTCAATAGACGCTTTGAGCTGAACATACTTTGCAGTGCCGACACCCTTGGCCTTACAAAAGGCCGCCTGGTCAGAACTGATAAGCGGGCCGAGGCCGCCAAACTCCTTGAGTAGATTTCGCGCTAGATCGATTGCGGTGATTCCGGGCAGTCCAGTGCGCAGAAAAATTGCCAACAACTCGGCGTCAGAAAGTGCCGACGCCCCCCGAAGAATTAACTTCTCTCGCGGCCGTTCGTTCTCCGGCCAGTGGCTTATAGCCATAGTAAGTCCTTATTTATTGCTACAGAAATCCTGTTCTTAATGCTATCTTACAGCCTTTATTTGAGCTGTCCGGACGATTAATGAGCACCCTTTCAAACAAACGAATAATAGTCGGCGTCAGCGGCGGCATTGCGGCTTACAAGAGTGCCGAAGTTGTCAGGCGACTGCAGGACGCTGGTGCGGAGGTGCGCGTAGTGATGACCCCAGGGGCCGAAGAGTTTATTCGGCCACTGACATTACAGGCGCTCTCAGGTCATCCGGTGCATGCCGACCTACTCGATCCAGAAGCCGAAGCCGGTATGGGCCATATTGAATTGGCCCGCTGGGCAGATCTGGTTTTAATTGCTCCGGCCACTGCTGACTTTATCGCCACCATGGTCCACGGCCGTGCCAACAGCTTATTGAATGCCATCTATTTAGCGACACCGGCAATAGTCGCGGTAGCTCCGGCCATGAACCAAGGCATGTGGTCGCACCCAGCCACCACGGCCAATATGGAACAACTCAGCCAGCGCCAGGTTAAGGTCTTTGGCCCCGACAGCGGCATCCAAGCCTGTGGCGATATTGGCCTAGGACGCATGCAGCAACCTGACATGTTAGTTGAGCAAGTTTCTGCCTGCTTTGCCTCACTGCAGTTAAGTGGCAAGAAGCTGGTAATTACCGCCGGACCCACTCGAGAAGCAATTGATCCGGTACGCTACATCAGCAACCACAGCTCGGGGAAAATGGGTTATGCCCTAGCCGAGGCTGCCATAGAGGCTGGCGCAGAGGTCACACTGATCTCGGGGCCGGTTAATCTCGAACCGCCGCAACGCTGCACACTCACCCCAGTAATTTCCGCCGCGGATATGCACAGCGCCACAATGAGTGCCTGCGCGGATGCGGACATTCTTATTGCTGCAGCCGCAGTGGCCGATTACCGCCCAGCGACTATTGCCGCCCAGAAAATGAAGAAACATGCGGATGCCATAACGCTTGAACTGGAAAAGAATGTGGATATTGTCAGCGCCGCAACCAGTGAATATAAGAATCTATTTGTCGTGGGTTTTGCCGCAGAGACTCAGGATGTAGAGAGCTATGCCCGAGGCAAGCTCGAGCGCAAAGGCCTCGACGCCATAGTGGCCAACGATGTCTCACGCAGCGACGTGGGCTTTAACAGCGATAACAATGAAGCTTGGTGGATCACTGCAAACACCAGCAAGACCTTTAGCATAAGGAGCAAAACGCAACTGGCTCGCGACATTGTCGCCGCTATCGTTGAGCAGCTCGGTTAGCGAGCTGCTCGCCAACTAAGCAAGCAAGTTGCCAATGACAATGGATTTAGTAAAAGAAAGAGAACATCTCAGCCAGGCCTATATTCCGGAGCTGGTTTTTCGCGACTATGATATTCGCGGCCTCTCCGATAGCGAAATAACCCCGCAGTTCGCTAAAAGCCTTGGCCTAGCCCTGGGTGCATTGATACGCGACACTCCCATAGAGCCGCTAACAGCAAGTACCCCTCAGCATTCAGTCTATGTGGGCCGCGATGCGCGTCTCAGCTCAACGCGTCTGGCTACGGCGCTCAAAGAGGGTTTAATAGCCTGCGGCTGCAATGTGATCGACCTGGGTGAAATCACCACTCCAGCACTAAATTTTGCCGTGCATCATGGAAACCAGAGCGGTAACGGCATCATGGTGACTGCAAGTCATAACCCGGCGACCTACAACGGTTTTAAAATCATTCTTCAGCATCAGGTTATTTCCGGAGAGACGCTGCAGCAATTGATACCTATGATGCGCGACGAAAAGCTTGATTCCGATACGCCGACCAAAAGCGCAGGAAGTCTAATCGAGGCCGATATAGTCAGCCAATACCTTGATCATATTGTCGAGATCAGTAGGCTACAAAAATCGTTTAAACTGGTGATTGACGGTGCCAACAGTGTTCCGGGGCCCATTGCAACGCGGCTGTTTGACCGCCTTGGCTGCCTAGCCTTCCCACTCTACTGTGATATAGATGGCTCATTCCCGAATCACCCGCCGAATCCAGCAGATGAGAAAAATCTTGCCGATCTGCAGCGCCATGTCATCGAGCAACAAGCTGAACTGGGCTTGGCATTTGATGGCGACGGTGATCGGGTCGTGGTTATCTCTGGTCGCGGCAAAATAGTGTGGCCCGATCAGTTAATGATGATTTTCGCCCGAGATGTACTGGCCCGCCAGCCCGGCGCAGACATTGTCTTCGACGTTAAAAGTAGCAGCCGTTTAGCAGATATTATTCGTCAGCATGGCGGCAATCCGGTCATGTGCAAGACCGGTCATGCCCATGTGAGAAAACAGGTCCACGATAATAATTCCCCTTTGGGAGGAGAGTTTAGCGGCCATATTTTCTTTAATGACCGCTGGCGGGGATTTGATGACGGACTCTACGCGGCTGTGCGTTTACTGGAGATTCTCTGTGAGCGACAACAAACACTAGATCAGGTTATCGACGAGCTAGAGACCAGCGTCTCCACTGCGGAGATTTTGCTGCCTGTAGATGAAAATGAAAAGTTTGCGCTAATGAAAACACTGGCTGCTGGCTGCGAATTCCCTCAGGCTCACATCATATGTCTCGACGGATTACGTGTAGAATACTCCACTGCTTGGGGCCTGATTAGAGCATCAAACACCTCAGCCAACCTTACCCTAAGATTTGAAGCCAACGACGAAGACGCCATGGCCGAGGTCAAGGCAGTGTTCCGCAAAGAGCTGTCGCCCTTTATCAACAACATAAAAGAATATATTTAATATGTCATTAACTAGCAAAGAAGCCAAGACCACAGCAGAAGTGATCGCTCGCACACTACCCTATATCCAGCGTTTTTCTGGAAAGACCGTGGTCGTCAAATACGGTGGCAACGCCATGGGTGATGACAAACTTAAGCTCAGCTTTGCCCGAGATATAGTGCTGATGAAAGCGGTTGGCATCAACCCAGTAGTAGTCCACGGCGGCGGCCCACAGATCGGTGAGCTGCTCGAGCGCCTATCCATAGAATCAAAATTTATTGACGGCATGCGTGTCACCGACAGCAAGACCATGGACGTGGTCGAAATGGTCCTCGGCGCTACGGTCAATAAAGAGATTGTTAATATGATCAGCGCCGCAGGTGGCAGAGCCTTTGGTGTCACTGGCAAAGACGGCCAGCTGATTAAAGCGAAAAAATTAGTGGTCTCGCATAAGACCCCAGATATGTCGGCGCCGGAAATTATCGATATAGGCCAGGTGGGCGAAGTGGCCTCGATCGATACCAGTGTGATCAATATGTTGGTCAATGGTGGCTATATCCCCGTGATTGCCCCCATAGGGGTTGGCGAAGATGGCTCCTCTTACAATATCAATGCCGACCTGGTGGCCGGTAAGATGGCCGAAGTACTGGGCGCGGAAAAGCTAGTATTGCTGACCAATGTCGCCGGACTAAAAGACAAGAGCGGTGAAATCCTCACCGGCCTGACCACCAATCGTGTCAACGAACTGATTGCAGACAAAACCATTTACGGTGGCATGCTGCCGAAAATTCGCTGTGCCCTAGACGCTGTTAAAGCTGGCGTAAACAGCGCTCATATTATTGACGGCCGAGTGGAACATGCGGTCATGCTTGAAATCTTTACCGACGAAGGCGTCGGCACCCTAATAACAAACTGTGACAACAGTGAAGAGGAAAACGCCTAATGGCTAAAAAATCCGGTACTCGTGCCCAAGAAATTCTCCAGGCCCTAGCTCGCATGCTTGAACATTCAGGTGGCGGACGTATCACCACAGCCGCACTGGCCGCCGAAGTGGGCGTTTCTGAAGCCGCTCTCTACAGACACTTTCCTAGTAAAACTCGCATGTACGAAGGACTGCTCAACTTTATTGATGAGACTATTTTTGCCAGGGTGCGCGGCATTGTTAACGACGAGCCAGATCCAGTAAATCAGTGCTACCGCATTCTCAGTTTGGTGCTGGCGTTCTCCGAGAAGAATCCCGGTATCACGCGCATCCTCAATGGTGATGCTCTTACCGGCGAGACTGGGCGACTACACGATCGAGTCCAGCAGTTTTTCGACCGCCTGGAGTCACAACTCAAACAGATACTTCGTGAAGCAGAAATTCGCGACGGTTTAAAACTGCAGGTGCCAGTAGCCACTGCAGCTAATTTAATGCTCTGCAGTGCCGACGGAAAAATAAGTCAATTTGTGCGCAGCCAATTTAAGACTCCGCCGACTCAGAACTGGCAGGAACAGTGGCAGTTGTTGACCGCCGCCATGTTTGAGTAATATCTGAAGTTAAGCTGTTAGTGCAACGCTGTCATTCGGGGCTTCGCACTAACAGTGTTTTAGCTAAACGCCGTACTGCTCTCTGTAACCCTCAATCGCTGTAATTAAGGCATCATTTTCAGGTTTGGTTTTCAGGTAGTCGGTGATATCGCCAATATCGACAATGCCCACAACTGGAATAGAGAAGTCTCTCTCCACTTCTTGAATCGCCGACAGCTCAGACTTGCCCTTCTCTTTACGATCCAGACCAATCACTACACCGGCCGCTGAAGCACCGGCGCTTTCGACAATTTGCATCACTTCGCGAATCGCCGTGCCTGCGGTGATCACGTCATCAATAATCAATACTCGACCTTCAAGTGGCGCACCGACCATGGTGCCGCCTTCGCCATGATTCTTTGCCTCTTTGCGATTAAAGCAATAAGGCACGTCGCGATCATAGTGATCAGCGAGGGCGATTGAAGTCGCCGCCGCCAAAGTAATCCCTTTATAGGCTGGGCCAAACAACACATCAAACTCAATGCCTGATTCCACAATCGCCGCCGCGTAGCTACGACCCAATTCGGCCAGAGCGCGACCTGTATAAAATTGGCCCGCATTAAAAAAGTACGGTGAGACACGGCCAGACTTTAGCCTGAACTCGCCAAACTTGAGTGCGCCGCTGCGCAAGCCGTTGTCGATAAACAGGGTTTTGTAATTGTTTTCAGTTGTCATAATTATTTTTCACTGCTGTAGTTTTTGGTCTTCCAGCTCTACTGAGCTAGCGCCATCTTCTGCACTCGCACTAAATCGGCGATGCCCTGTTTGGCTAGCGCTAACATGGCGCTCAACTCTTCTTCGCTAAAGGGGGCTCCCTCAGCAGTACCCTGAACTTCAATAAAGCCGCCTTCGCTGTTCATCACCACATTCATATCGGTTTCAGCTTTGGAGTCTTCGGGATAATCCAAGTCCAGTACCGGCGTGCCCTTATAGATACCTACAGAAACTGAGGCAATCATGGTCAGCAGAGGATCATCAAGAATCGCTTTTTTACGCTGCAGGTGACGAATCGCATCGACCATGGCAACACAGGCGCCAGTAATAGCAGCAGTGCGAGTGCCGCCATCCGCTTGAATCACGTCGCAATCAATATTTATCGTGTGCTCGCCAAGCTTTTTCATATCCACGGCGGCTCTCAGAGAGCGGCCAATCAAACGCTGAATTTCTTGAGTGCGGCCACCCTGCTTGCCGCGTGCTGCTTCGCGATCCATTCTTGAACCGGTTGAACGGGGCAACATACCGTATTCAGCGGTTACCCAACCTTCGCCTTTACCGCGCAAAAATCGTGGCACACCAGGGGTGACACTGGCAGTACAGATAACTTTGGTTTTGCCAAATTCAATCAGTACAGAGCCCTCTGCATGGCAGGTGAAATCGCGCGTTATTTTTACTTGTCGAAGTTGCTCTGGGCGTCGGCCACTGGGTCGAGTCATAATTTTTCCCTAGTTCGAATGCTGATGAAATAAAAGTGGCGCAAAGTGTAGCAAATCTACCAACCAGTTGACCGCCTTTGTTACCATGACGCATCGTAAATTTTTCTACTGGAGATACCATGGCCCGGAGTATGACCGCATTTGCCCGCTGCAGCACAGAGTTCAGTTGGGGTTCAGTTACCTGTGAACTGCGCTCTGTTAACCACCGCTTTCTCGAAACCGGCTTTCGCCTGCCCGACAGTCTGCGCCCCATCGAAATGCCACTGCGTGAAATAGCGCGCAAGAAGCTCAGCCGCGGCAAGGTCGACTGCTCCCTGCAACTGGCCTTCAATAATGCCGATGCCAGCCTCGAAGCAGATCTCGAACTGGCCAAGCGCATGATCGCCATGGCTGAGAGCATCGGCGCTGAAATGCAGTCTCCAGCGCCTATCTCACCTTTAGAGATCATGCGCTGGCCCGGCATTCTCCAGGAGCAGACTGTAGATGCAGAAGCTCTGCACCAGGCCGCCACCGAAACCTACAGAGCCACTGTCGAGCAACTACTCGAGGGGCGCAAACGCGAGGGCGACAAGCTCGCGGAGATGATCGAGCAGCGACTGGCGGGCATTGAGCAGCAGCTAGTTATTGTCCGTGAGCACCTGCCCTCGATTCTCAGTGATCAACGCAAGCGTCTTGAACAAAAACTCAGTGACCTTAAAGAGCAGTTCGACGCCGATCGTCTCGAGCAAGAAATGGTGATCATCGCCAACCGCACCGACGTCGACGAAGAGCTTGATCGCCTGGAAGCCCATATCAGCGAGATCCGCCGCGTCTTAACCGGCAAAGAGTCCATAGGTCGACGTCTGGATTTTCTGATGCAGGAACTCAATCGCGAAGCCAATACTCTGGGCTCTAAGTCTATTGCCGGCGTCACTACTCAGGCATCAGTGGAACTAAAAGTACTGATCGAACAGATGCGCGAGCAGATTCAAAATATTGAGTAATTACCGCTCAGCAACAGGAGCTACCGGTCTAACCAGAAAGTGTGTTTCTGTTACTGTGATTTTTTGGCTGGCCCTTAGCAGCGCCCAGAGCTTAGCTTTTGGCGTCGACGGTCACCTCATTACCGTCCGTATTGCAGAAAATCATCTAAGCGAAAAAACCGCTGCTGCGCTGGCTCAAATCGGTGGCGGCAAAGCGCTGGGGGAACTGGCGCTCTGGCCCGATCAAATTCGCGGCGCGCAAAAATGGTCACATACCAAGCCCTGGCACTATATTAATATTAAAGACCAGCAGCGCTTTGACGACCTCCGTCGCAGCCGCAAAGGCGATGTGCTCAGCGCCCTCCATGAATCCTATAGACAACTCAAAGATCCCCGCACCGGCAAACAGCAGCGACGGGAAGCTCTGGGTTTTTTCCTGCATATGGCAGGTGACATCCACCAGCCACTGCACGTGGGTCGCTACAACGATCTCGGCGGCAACCGCGTTTCAATTAAGTGGCTGGGCAACAGTAAACGCCGCAACCTACATTGGGTCTGGGACACCGGCCTGATTAAAGATGACGAACTGAGCGTCGAACAATACAGCGCCCTCATCGATGTGAGCACCGCGCAACAGAGGCGCAACTGGCAGAGTGACAGCTTTTTAGGCTGGGCCAAAGAATCGAAAATATTGCGCGCACAGGTCTATGAGTTTGGCCAGCCAGCGCAAAAGGGCTCCATCACCATCAACCAAGACTATATAGATCGCACCAAGCCACTGCTTAAAAAGCGTTTGCTGATGGCTGGCATTCGCCTCGCCGGCTGCTTAAATCGTATTTTTGATGCTCAGGGTTTCCCGCAGTTAGCTGCAGATAAAAATGCCTGTGAAACAAGCCAGCATCTGGAATAATTTTCCCGCTGCTGTAAACTCCACAAAAACCAACAGTTCTCTCAGGCAACGGAACCGAAAAACATATGGCAACAGGTATCCTCTTTATTATCTCCGCCCCTTCCGGTGCTGGTAAAACTAGCTTGGTCGCTGAGCTGCTCAACAATCTGACCAACATCAAAGCGTCTATTTCTCACACCACCAGAGATCGTCGCCCCGGCGAAGAAGATGCGGTTAACTACCACTTCACGTCCCGCGAGCAGTTTGTTGAGATGATCGAACAGTGCGCCTTTTTAGAGCACGCCGAAGTCTTTGGTAATTTTTATGGCACTTCCCAGCAGTGGGTCGCCGATACCTTGGCCAGCGGCGAAGATGTGATTCTCGAGATCGATTGGCAGGGCGCCGCGCAAGTGCGCAAGCTATTCCCCGACAGCACCAGTATTTTTATCCTGCCGCCATCGAAGCAGGCCCTCCGGGAACGTCTTCACAAGCGCGCCCAGGATGACGCCGAAGTCATCGAAAAGCGTGTGGCTGCTGCCACTGAAGAGATGAGTCACTATGTTGAAGCGGACTTTATGGTGGTCAATGATGACTTTGATGTCGCCCTGCAACAGATGATATCCATTGTCCGCGCACAACATTGCCGGCTGCCGGTTTCGGGTCAGGAAGATTTAGTCGCAGACCTTTTATCTTAGGGACGCCCCAGCGAATTATCTTAGGGCCGCCTCAGGGAGTTGTTCTAGTACCGCTTAAGCCAAAGTTATTCTCCTGACTTTATTGTCGTAGCCCCGCGCTTTAGGTAAACTGGGCGACTCGGCAGCATTGGGCTGCACAAAAGTTTAAATTATTTACCCCGGCGGAATAAAAATGGCTCGCATTACTGTAGAAGATTGTTTGGATCATGTTGATAATCGTTTTGAACTGGTCATGGTTGGCTCCAAACGTGCACGTCAAATTGCCACTGGCGGACGTCCTGCCTTGGTTCCAGAAGAGAACGATAAGCCCACGGTTATTGCCCTGCGCGAAATCGAAGCCGGTTTAGTTACCGCTGCTATTCTCACTGAAAAACCTCAAGACTACGAAATTGTCGATGCCTCCGAAGAAGAGCCAGAAATGGATTCTGATGCGGCCGTTATTGCAGCAATCGAAGCAGCACTGGCTCCTGAAGTTGCCGCGGCCCCTGAAGTAGTATCACCTGAAGCAACTGCGGATGCTGAACTGACTGCCGCGCTTCAAGCAGCAATGGCGCCACAGACTCCAACAGATCCAGAAGAACCTGCCGTCTAAGGTTTTAGTCTCTATCAGGGAGAGAGTCATTTGGCACTGCGATTACTGCTAGACAAACTCTCCTACTATCTCGAAGTGAAAGAAGTCCGCCGTGTCGAGCGGGCTTACACCTTTGCCGAAAAATGTCACGAAGGCCAACTGCGCCAGAGTGGCGATCCCTATATTACGCACCCCCTCGCGGTCGCCCATATTCTTGCTGATATGCATATGGACCATGAAAGCCTGATGGCTGCGATGCTTCACGATGTTATTGAAGACACCGGCGTCACCAAAGGTCAGATCAGTCGGCGCTTTGGTCGTCCAGTCGCAGACCTAGTGGATGGTGTCAGTAAGCTCACCGGCATTGAGTTCCAGTCCAAGGCCGAACAGCAGGCCGAAAGCTTTCAAAAAATGACCCTGGCCATGTCCCGGGATATTCGCGTAGTTCTGGTGAAGCTCGCAGACCGCCTGCACAATATGCGCACCCTGGGTGTGCTGTCGCCAGCCAAGCGGCGTAGAATCGCCCGAGAAACCCTGGATATATACGCGCCCATCGCCCAGCGCCTCGGCATCAATGATATTCGTCTCGAACTGGAAAACCTTGGTTTTGCCGCCATGTACCCCCTGCGTCATCGACGCCTGAGGGAAGCCATGAAAGCGGCGAAAAAGAATCGCAAAGAAGTGGTCGGCGAGATTCATCAGTCGATGGAAGTGCGCCTTGAGCAGGAAAAAGTCGACGCCACAGTCAAAAGTCGGGAGAAACACCTCTGGAGCATCTATAGCAAAATGCGCGAGAAGAAGCGCTCCTTCCGCGACATCATGGATGTCTTTGCCTTCCGCCTAATCGTCACCAGTGTCGACGACTGCTACCGCACCCTCGGCATGATCCACAATATGTTCAAGCCAGTGCCAGGCGAGTTCAAAGATTATATCGCCATACCCAAAGCCAACGGTTACCAATCCTTGCACACAGTACTGGTGGGCATGCACGGTGTGGTTATTGAAGTGCAGATCCGCACCGTGGAAATGGAAGCTATGGCCAGCTACGGCATTGCTGCCCACTGGGAATACAAAGCTGGCAGACAGACTGCCGACGTCAATCAACGGCGGGCCGCACGGTGGATTCAGGGCCTACTGGAGATGCAGCAACAGGCGGGAGACTCGCTGGAGTTTCTTGAGCATGTGAAGGCCGACCTGTTCCCGGATGAAGTCTATGTGTTTACCCCCAAGGGCAAAATTATCGAGCTGCCTGGCAGTGCCACACCGATCGACTTTGCCTATTCGGTGCACACCGGACTGGGCAATAGCTGTATTGCCTGTCGGGTCGACGGTCAGCTAATGCCGCTGTCTGAACAGCTTGAAAGCGGACAGCGGGTGGAAATTATCAGTGCCGCAGAGGCTCAACCAAACCCTAACTGGCTAAACTTTGTGGTCACCGCGAAAGCTCGCAGTGCGATTCGCCACTATCTCAAGAATCAGCAGCATGATGAATCTGTGGATCTCGGCAAACGCCTGCTCGATCAAGCCCTGAACCGTCTCGGCACGCGCTACAAAGAATTGAAGAAATCTCAGATCAAACGTCTGTTAAAAGACACCGGCGCCTCAACCTTTGAATATATTCTGCAGCAGATCGGCCTCGGCAATCGCGTTCCCTTTGCCGTCGCCAATGTGTTGGTGCCAGAAAACAAACGCAAGCCTGTAGAAGAGAATAAGAAGTCGACTCTACCGATTATGATCGACGCCTCTGATGGACTGTTGTTGCAGTATGCGCGCTGCTGCCACCCGATTCCTGGCGATCCAATTCTCGGTCATATTTCACCGGGTAAAGGGCTGGTAATCCACCTCGAGACCTGCCGTAATCTATCCGAGATTCGCAATAATCCCGAGAAGTGCATGGCCCTGAGCTGGTCGAACAAGCCCAAGGGCGAATTCCCCGTTGAGCTAAAAGTTGAGATCACCCCAGAGCGCGGTTTTATTGCCGCATTGGCATCGCGCATGACAGAAGCCGACGCCACCATCGAACAGATCAGCGTCGATGAAAAAGACGCCTTTACCAGCATAGTCGACGTAGTGCTCACCGTTCGCGACCGCATCCATCTGGCAGATATTTTAAGACGCGCGCGAGGACTAAAACAGGTTCGCCGTATTTACAGAGTCAAAAACTAACAGCTATGCTGATAACTACCCTGACAAACATTGGAGAAGATCGTGACCAATAAAGCCGTAATTCATACAGACAAAGCCCCAGCCGCTATCGGCACTTATTCTCAGGCCGTCAAGGTTAATAACACCGTGTACCTGTCCGGGCAGATTCCTCTGATCCCTGAAACCATGGAATTGATCGAAGGCGATATCAGCGTGCAGATCCGTCAGGTATTCGATAACCTCAGTGAAGTTTGCGCTGCCTCTGGTGGCGATCTAAGCAATATCGTTAAGCTCAATATCTTCCTTACCGATCTGAGCAATTTTGCGACAGTCAATCAGGTGATGGGCGAGTATTTCCAACAGCCCTATCCGGCCCGTGCCGCCATTGGTGTCAGCGAATTGCCCAAAGGTGCTCAGGTTGAGATGGATGGTATTCTGGTTATTTAGGCCGGGCGTCAATCAGCGATTGGTAGCCCTCTTTATAACTGGGGTAATGAAACTCATAGCCGCTATCTAACAGCCGCTGGTTGCTGCAGCGGCGAATCGCTTTTTGCTCAACAATCTCGTCCTTCAGCTCGACGTCCAATTGCTGTGCCAGCCAAATACGTAAGTCATGCTGGGTCACCGGCGCGCAGTCAGTTGCTAGATACAGTGTCTCAAGCGCTTTGCCTGCATCAAAAGCTCGTACCAAGTGTGCCAAGACACCAGCACAGTCCTCACTGTAAATGCGATTGCTCCACTGCTGCGGCTGCGCCGGACGACCTTTGCCCGCAATGATCTGATCCAACATGCGAGTGCGCCCCGGGCCATAGATGCCGGAAAATCTGACAATGACTGTAGCGCAAGGCAAGGCGGTGATCTGCTGCTCGGCTTCAAGTAATAACTTACCCGAAAAGCTCAGCGCCGTGGTCGGCGACTGCTCGTCCACCCAGTCGCCGTTACAATTGCCATAGACGCTGGTGCTAGACACCCAGATCACCAGTTTGGGTACAAATGATGCGAGGGTCATTGCGCTGGCGAGTGTTTTAGCACTGTCCACATAGGCCCGCTGGTAAGCCTCGGGGTTAAACCCATCTGGTGTTAAGGTCGCTACCACTACATCAAAACCCTGACTCAAAACCTCTACCAAACGATCCAGATCAGTCATGCTACCGGCTAGGGGAGAGATATAATCGGGCAGAGTCTGTGGACTGCGCTTTAAACCATAACAGTCAAACTCATCGACCAGGCGCGAAGCGCTGCGGCAGCCTATATCGCCACAGCCGGCAAATAATATTTTCAAACGATGTTTCCTATGTAATGTATTTTGGCTATCATCAGGGATACTTCAGAGGTCGCTAAATGGTCCTTACAGAACTGCGTTACCCGGTCACACTGGCGCAACTACAATGGTTCGGCAAGGCCGAAAAATACGGTAAGGTCAATCAATCGACACCCAGTATAGCGGTTAAAAAACTCGAGTGTGAATGGGCTATTGGGCTTTTTCAGCACGCCAATGTTGACAGCAACCTTCGCGGCCTTACACTCACCTAATGTCCTTTCTTTCCCTACAGAGTATCGGTGTTGAAAAGCTTCGCGGAGTCGGCCCACTGCTGGCTGCCAAACTGCAAAAGCTCGGCCTCTATACGGTTCAAGATCTGCTCTTTCATCTGCCCTTGCGCTATATAGACCGCACCAAAATCACCGCCATCGGCGGCGTACAGCCGCTCACCGAGGTGGTGATTGAAGGCGAAGTCCGCGGCAGCGATGTGGTCTTTGGCCGCCGTCGCAGCCTGGTCTGTCGTATACAGGACCACAGCGGTCTGATGACACTGCGCTTTTTTCACTTTAATCAGGCCCAGCAACAGGGTCTGCAGCCGGGCACCAAGCTGCGCTGCTTTGGCGAAGTACGCAGAGGTAAATCTGGGCTGGAGATGTATCACCCAGAATATCAGCTGCTCAATCAGGCGCAGCCACCGGCCTTAGCCGAAACCCTAACACCAATTTATCCGGCCACCGAGGGCGTGACCCAACAGCGTATTCGCGATCTCTGTGGTCAGGCCTTAACACTATTGGAACAGCACAGCATAGAAGATTGGCTGCCTGCCGAGCTGGCTAACAGCCACTCCAATTACTCCTTAGTCGACGCCCTGCATCTGCTCCACAACCCGCCGCCGGGCACGGCAATCAATCTGCTCGCCGAGGGAGAGCATCCAGCACAACAGCGCCTGGCCAGCGAAGAGTTAATTGCTCATCATTTAAGCCTGCTGCGTCTGCGGCAAAAAATTCAGCACCAGGCCGCACCAGCACTGCTGCCGAATCAAGCTGCGGCCGATCGCTTCTTAGCCCAACTACCCTTTACTCTCACCGCTGCTCAACAGCGTGTTGCCGGCGATATCAGCGCTGATATTAGCCAACCCATACCCATGCTGCGCCTGATCCAAGGGGATGTAGGCTCGGGCAAGACCGTGGTCGCGGCACTGGGCGCAGTGCAGGCCGTAGCCAATGGTATGCAAGCAGCGCTGATGGCCCCCACAGAAATCCTCGCTGAGCAACATAGAGTCAATTTTGAAACCTGGCTGGCGCCACTGGGTATCCGTATCGCCTGGCTCACCGGCAAGTTAAAGGGCAAGGCTCGTGAAGTGCAGCTGGCGGCAATTGCAGACGGCAGCGCGCAGATTGTAATCGGCACTCATGCGTTGTTTCAGGAGGCGGTGGAGTTTCATAATTTAGGTCTAACCATTATTGATGAGCAGCATCGCTTTGGCGTTCACCAGCGACTAGCCCTACGCAAGAAGGGTGCGGTGATAGACGCGGAAATTGATGAGGAGGGATCAACACCTCATCAGCTGATTATGACGGCCACACCAATTCCTCGGACATTGGCCATGAGCGCCTATGCCGATCTCGACTGCTCAGTAATCGATGAACTGCCCCCAGGACGCAAAGCTATCGAGACCGTGGTGCTCAATGAGCTGCGCCGCAATGACGTTATCGAAAGGGTCCGCGCCTCCTGTCAGGACGGTCGCCAGGCCTACTGGGTCTGCACTCTAATTGAGGAGTCCGATGTGCTCGAAGCCCAAGCGGCAGAGGCCACGGCTCAGGAATTGCAGTTGCTGCTCTCAGAGCTCTCTGTGGGCCTTATTCACGGCCGTCTCAAGCCGAAGGAAAAAGTCCAGATGATGCAGGCCTTTAAGGCCGGTGAAATCAATCTACTGGTAGCCACCACAGTTATTGAAGTAGGCGTGGATGTGCCTAATGCAAGCCTGATGATTATCGAAAATTCTGAACGTCTGGGCCTGTCCCAATTGCACCAGCTGCGCGGACGAGTCGGCCGTGGCAGCCAGAGCAGTCACTGTGTGCTGCTCTACAGTGCCCCGTTGTCGGGCAATGGGGCGGCACGCCTAAAGATTATGCGTGAGACCAACGACGGCTTTAAGATCGCTGAAAAGGATCTTGAGATCCGCGGCCCAGGGGAAGTTCTCGGCACCCGCCAAACTGGCGATATGCAGTTTCGGATCGCCGATTTACAACGCGACGCTCATCTGTTGCCAGAGGTTAAACGCATGGCCATCCTGTTATTGCATGAATACGCGGATAACGTGGATCCGCTTATCGCACGCTGGCTCGGCCACAGTGAACAATATGGGCAAGCTTGAACAAAGCAGTATAAACTTGCCGGCATAAAATCTTCATAAAGGAAGCACTAATGACATTAAGCAATTCAATCTCCAGTATCTTCGGTGTGTCACCGATTAAGCCCATACAGAACCATATGGCGGAAGTGATTAAATGTGTCAGTAAATTGGAAGACTTTTTGAATGCCACCTTTGCCGATGACTGGGTCACCGCCGCTGAGGTGTTCGACCAGATATCTGCCGACGAGCAGAGTGCTGACAAGCTCAAGAAGCAGTTTCGCATGAACATGCCAAAGAGCCTGTTTATGCCTGTTTCGAGAGGCGATCTGTTAAGTATCATCACTCAGCAAGACAATATTGCCAATCTCACCAAAGATATCTGCGGCATTATTCTCGGCCGTCAGATGGCTATCCCTAAAGCACTGCATGGCGATTTCATTGGCTTCGTTGGCTCCTCAACCGTGACCTGTGAAAAGGCTCATGGGGCTATCAACGAGCTCGACGAGCTACTGGAAACAGGTTTTGCTGGCTCCGAGGTAAAGTTTGTTCAGAAGCTAATTCGCGAACTCGCCGCTCAGGAACAAAAGGTCGACAAAAAAGAACTCAAGCTGCGTAAGAAACTGTTTAATCTGGAAGCCGATTTGCCCCCGGTCAATGTAATTTTTATGTACAACATTATTGACCAAATCGGCGCATTGGCTGACACTGCCGAGATGATTGGCAATCAGGTTGAATTGCTGCTCGCAAAATAACCGATATAAAAATAGTCACTACATAAAAGATAACAAACTCGGGAATCGGTGCGATGGAATTTTTTACTGAATATGGAACCATCCTTATTCTACTGGCAGCCTGCTGCGGCTTCTTTATGGCTTGGGGTGTGGGTGCCAATGATGTGGCTAACGCCATGGGTACCTCGGTGGGCTCCAAGGCCCTAACCATTAAACAGGCGATTATGATCGCCATGGTGTTCGAATTCGCCGGTGCCTATCTGGCCGGTGGTGAAGTGACCTCAACCATCCGCAAAGGCATAGTGGATTCGGCGATCTTCAAGGATCGACCTGAAGACTTAGTCTTTGGCATGTTATCGGCCCTCCTAGCAGCTGGATCTTGGCTCGCCATCGCGAGCTTTAAGGGCTGGCCCGTCTCTACAACCCATTCCATTGTCGGCGCCATTGTTGGTTTTGCCGCTGTGGGCGTGTCCCCTGATGCGGTGAACTGGGGCAAGGTCGGCACCATCGTGATGAGCTGGCTCGTGTCGCCAATCATGGCTGGTACGCTCTCGTTTTTACTGTTCCGCAGCGTTCAGCATTTGATCCTTCTGCAAGAAGATCCCTTCGAAAAAGCCAAACGCTATATCCCCATCTATATGTTTTTCGTCGGCTTCTTGATTGCCATGGTGACATTGCTCAAAGGGCTCAAACACGTCTTTAAAGATAACGGCATGACCCTGACGTTCCTCGACAGCGCCATGATTGCATCAGTAGTGGGTATACTGGTTGCCATTCTCGGCAGCTATTTGCTGACCCGAGTGAAACGAGATTTAAGCCTAGAGGCCAACAACCGCTTTGCCAATGTTGAGCGTGTGTTCGCCGTATTAATGATCTTCACCGCCTGTAGCATGGCCTTTGCTCATGGCTCTAACGATGTAGCCAACGCTGTTGGACCTCTGGCTGCAGTGGTTAGCATTGTCGCCTCGGGAGGCGATATTGCCGCTAAGACGTCTATGCCGCCGTGGATATTGTTGCTCGGTGGTGGCGGTATTGTTGTGGGTCTTGCCACCTATGGCTACAAAGTAATGGGCACCATCGGCCGCAAGATTACCGAACTGACACCCAGTCGTGGCTTTGCCGCCGAATTGGGTGCCGCAGCTACAGTCGTTATTGCGTCTGGTACCGGTCTGCCTATCTCCACCACACACACATTGGTGGGTGCCGTACTAGGCGTAGGTCTGGCCCGGGGTATAGGCGCAATCGATCTGCGCATGGTGGGATCGATCTTCCTGTCTTGGCTGGTCACTCTACCAGCTGGTGCCGGACTCTCGATTATGTTCTTTTTTATGTTCAAAGCGTCCTTCGGACTCTAGGGACGCCTTCCAACAAAGCCCGCGCTTAACTAAAAGGTTAGGCGCGGGCTTTTTTGTTTCTGGAGTTTAGCTGTGTGACTAGGCCTCTTTACTCAGCTACTCTTTAGCCGCAGTTTTCGGCTTGGATAGGAAGATAAAAGGGATGGCAAAGGGGCCGAAAAATACCGCCAGCCCGCCCCAGAAGCGCGTATTGCCACCGCGGCTTTTAGCAACCTGGTAACAGATGACGACTGAAATGATATTCAGCACTACCAATACATAGGCGGTGATCATGATTACAGCTCCTCACTAAAGTGATAGCTGGCTATAGTAAAACCTTCCTGAAAGTAAAACTTATGGGCCCTGCCGCGGTGAGTGCCAGAATCGAGATGCAAAAATTTACAGTTGCTCCTCTTGGCTTCGTCACGTAACCACTCAATCATTCGCTTGCCATAGCCTGAGGATCTATTAGCCTTGGCAGTAACAAGATCATCAACATAGAGATGCTTACCCATAAAGAGGTTACTGCAAATACGGTAGCCAGCTGCAGCCACAACTTTATTGTCCGTAGCTATATTGTCCGTAGCTATATTGTCCGTAGCTATGTAAATAAGGCGAAAACCTTCAGATTCCATATTCCGCACAGTGGACAAAAACTGATTCTTCTTTAAATGCGGTCTTAGCTCCGCCATGACTTCAAAACAGGCTTCAATCTCCGCATCGGTTTTTGCGCGCTGGGGCATAGGGCCTCCTTGGTTATTCCACACCAATAACAGTAACAAATAAAACCGATAATGGCCTTATAGCCCAGCTATATTTTTTGCCTAGAAAATAAACCCTATCCCATTGCTGTCCCAGGCCGAAGGAGTTGGGATAGTGTGGGTTGAAATAGAGTTGAGGGAGTCCGCATAGGTGGCAGTCATACAAATCAAACTGACAATGACTATTGAGAACAATCTGCCAATGAGGGTTTTGCGCATAGTAACTTCCTTATTTTTATTGCCCCATAAAAGTCCTGCAGGGTCTATGCCGAAGCTTATCCATAAACCCTTGCGCCGAGACTACGCGCGAAAAGAACTCTCTCTTAGTATTCCCGCGCGCTGACACAAACCCATCAGCCACTCATCAAAAAAAACAGTCTAATTTGACTGAGATTGGTTAGTGGTTTGTTCAGACGCTTAGTTGTTAGATTTTAGAAAAGTAACGGAATCCGGACTGCCATAACTACTAGAGAGCATCAAAGATCAGGCCAAGACAGGCCTTGGACAGATAAGGGAATTTATGACTTTTTGTAGGCCCCAGAGGCCCAGGGATTTGGTTTGGCTTCTGGTTTGGCTTCCGGCTTGCCTACTAGATTCTGTACTTCTTGCTTCGGCTTATCGGCCACAGGCGACGGCGAAGCGATTACAGGCATAGACAAAGTCACTTTAGGGTCAGGCTGCGCGGTGACAGATTTGGCTAGGGCTTTTGCCGGCTTGGGCCGAGCCTTAGGTGTAGCGCTCACAGACTTACCCTGCGCTTTAATAAACTTGGCCACGTAGAGTTTCTCCACCTGCTCACGGGCCCAGAGAGTTCTGCGCAAAAACTTGAGGCTCGACTTTATCGAGGGATCGCTCTTAAAGCAGTTGATCTTGACTCTCTCAGCCAGGTAGGGAAAACCATAGCTCTCAACCAACTGAGTCACCACTGCCTCAAGGGTAAGCCCGTGCAGTGGATTATTCGGTTGCTGATCTTTAGATTGAGAGTCGTTAGTCACGGTAATGAGATACTCAGTGATTGTGTTTTTGCCCTAGGCAAAGTATGAACAGACATAGTTAGTAACCTGCTGCACTCTAACGGAAAACTTCGCCGCCGCGGGAACACCAAATTCGCTGCCACCAGTGAAAGTCTGCCATTCTGTTGCGCCAGGCAGCAGAACATCCAACTGACCCGAAGTAATTTCCATTAACTCGCGGACCTCGGTGCCAAATTCATATTCACCAGGCAACATCACACCGAGCGTTTTCTGAGTGCCATCGGCAAGCACTATGGCGCGGCTGGTGACCTGACCATCGAAATAGACGTTGGCTTCTAAGCTGACGCTAACATTGGCAAATTCTGACATAACAAACCCTACGAATAAAAAAGGAGAAGGCCGCTGCAATCGCAACGCTGAAGCGGATTATAGCCTGATAAAAAGCAGCAGCGGAAAATCTATTTGGCACTCATAGTGCGATTGTTCTCTGGCCTCTGTATCAAGGCCAGTGATGGCAAGGCAGGGGGTCTAGGTCTGACTCCAGTGGCGCAATAAATTATGGTAGAGACCGGTTAGCTGAATGATTTCCGAGCTGTCGCCTATGTGGGTGCGCAAAGACTGAATCGTCCTATCCATATCAAAGAGTAATCTGCGTTTTTCACCACTGGCCACCAGACTTTGCAGCCAGAAAAATGAAGCCAATCTGTGCCCTCGGGTTACCGGCGTAACATGATGCAAACTGGTGGACGGATACAGAACCATATCGCCAGCCGCGAGCTTTACCTTATGGGAGCCATAGGTATCCTCAATAATCAGTTCGCCACCGTCATACTTGTCTGGGTCGGTAAGAAATAGCGTCATGGAAATGTCAGTGCGCACTTTTACCGGTGTGCGGGGAACTCGGCGAATAGCGTTGTCTATATGAGCACCAAAGGCTTGCCCGGATTGATAGCAATTAAACAGTGGCGGAAAGATTTTTAACGGTAAGGCTGCAGATATAAAGAGGTCATGGATTGCCAGTGCCTCAAGAATAGTATCGCCCAACTGACGACAGGCCTCCGATTCCTCCGGTAGCTGCAGGTTATTTTTCGTCTTTGAGGATTGATAGCCGGCAGTAATGTCGCCATCAATCCAAGCTGTGGCATAGAGTCTTTCGCGGCATTGCTGAACCTGGTTTTTACTGAGAATGGTGGGGATTTTCAATAACATAAAACTCGACTCTGGTTAAGGTTTTTGGGTGGGCCACTTCCCTGTGGCCGATGCGTTGGTCCAAGTGCATCAATGTCCCTAAAATAAATAATGTCCGCTGAGACGAAAGTGACGTCGCTCCCCTGGAATAAAATGGCCACCACCCAGTTGATTGATATACTTTTTATCGCCAAGGTTGGAGCCATTGAGCTGTAGTTTGATATTTTCACTAACGTCGTAAGCGACCATCATATCGACGGTGGTATAGCTATCGGCCACTTCACGGGTAATTGAATCGCTGCTGTTGTAGCGCTCACTGGAATACTGGGCACCAAGCCCGGCCCGCCAATCGTCTCCAAATAGATAACTGGCCCAAAAACTAGCTGAGTGCTCTGGGGTTCGCGCAAGCGGGTTGCCGATCTGAGCAATATGCCCCCCCTCGGCGCGAATAACCTCACTGTCCTGATAGGTGTAGGCGGCCATTAGCATTAGCTTGTCAGATAGCTGGCCGGTGGCACTCAACTCCAAACCGTCGACGCGCTGCTCGCCATTGAGCCTGACAAAGCGGCCATCATCTTCAGCAAAGGCGCCATCCGGCGCGTCGGTTCGTGCATTGGTTTTTTCGGTGCGGAAAATGGCTCCGGTAACGAGCAATTTTCCAGCCAATAAATCCCATTTGCTACCTAGTTCGTAACTCAACGTTTCCTCGGGATCCAAGTCGCTAACATTGCCCCTTGTTGAAGCGGTTAGGTCTTCCGCAGAGGGATTAAATGAATTGCCAATCCCCAGATAGATGCTGCTATTTGCAGTCGGCTTATAAACCATTGCAGTATTCCAACTGAACAGCTTGTCGCTGGCCTTGAGGACCTCGGTTGGGTCGCTATAACTGGACTGATATTCGGTGTCGAAGCTGTCCCAGCGCGCGCCTAGGGTAAGTTGCCAAGCTGAATTAAAGGTCAGTGTGTCGAAGATATACAGCGCCTGAGTATCGCCTATGGCCTCCGTGCTGGTGCCATCGCGACTGTAGATTCCTGTATAGGCCAGCCGCGAGTCAGGATTGTACAGATCCACTGTTAAGGGTGTGGTGTCGAGATTGTCAGTGCCATTATCGTCGAGATTCCAACGTTTCTCTTTTTCCCGAGACAGTTCGACACCGGCAACCAGATCATGGCTGATTGTGCCGAACTGATAGCGGCCTATAAGGTCAAATTGGATCAGGCTGAGGGCGTTTTTGGTGTCGCGGGTTTTCTCATCGCTCAAGCGCACGTCGGTACTGTTGGCAATATCGATAAAGCGCGGAGCGCTGACGATAGAGAGCCGCTCAACAGAGCCCACCCGTGCCTGGGTTCTCAGACTGGTATGAGTGGAGAGATCATATTCGTATTGCAGTGTCAGAGACTGGGCCTTAATCTCTTCAAAGTCGCGCAATAGATTGCCGTAAAAGTTGCTTTGATCCACCGCTGGCGCACCGCCTGCGCTGGCCGCTAAAGCATCAACATAGCTGGCCTGGCCGGCGCTAACCCAGGGTAAGCCATAGTCCGGCAGGTTATCTTGCTCCTGATAGTCGGCACTGAGACTCAGGCGCGAGGCCGTCTCTAGGCCAGTGGCAAGAGAAATAGCCCCAGCCTGCTTGGCGTTATAAACTTCATCGCGGCCAGCAACTTCACCGTCATCGGCCAATAGATTGACCCGCAGGGCGGTGGTATCGCCAAAGACTTTATTGCTATCGAAAGTGGCCCGATAGTCATTCGCATCGCCGGAGCTTAAACCTAGATGACTAGCATTCTTGAGATTAGCGGTTTTGGTTTGTAAATTGATACTGCCGCCGGTCGCACCACGGCCGCTAACCGCAGACCCCGGGCCTTTGGCGACTTCAATCGCCTCTAGGTTATAGACATCTCTGGTGTAGCCGGCAATATCGCGGACATTGTCGATCATGATGTCGGTGCGAGCACTAAAACCGCGAATACTCAAACTATCACCGGTCGGAGTGCCGCCTTCACCTGCAGCGAGAGTAATACCCGGAATACTGCGCACCGCGTCGCGTACGTTTTCCGTGCCCCGGTGCTCAAGTAAAGTCTGAGGAATCACCGTGATAGTCTTGGCAGTATCTAGTAACTGCTGTGTGAGCTTGTACGAAATTGATTTGTCTCTGCGATAAGGCTGCGCTTGGCCCTCTACTTTAATCTCTTGAATCTCGCCAATATCAGCCTCGGCGCCAACTGGAATAGCCGCAGCGATGGTTAGTGCTAATAGTTTTTTTGTCGATACTGTCAATGCCCCGTGGATAGCATTGCGGTACAAAGATTTCCCTGTGGTTTTCATAAGACCTCCATTTCAATGAATTCTGCTTACTGCTTCTTTAAATGAGAATCATTCTCATTTGCAAGTCGGCAGAGTAAACCCCTTAAAATAAAATGTCAATGCGAATGATTCTCATTTGCGTTGCGGCTATTTTTAGCCATACTCAGTTCAGATCACTTCACTGCTGGGCTTTGTCCTCGCTGTGGCAAACCGGCAACTGCCATCAAATGATAGATACGTAAATCCTATGCTCCGAACAATACATCGCTGGTTAGGCCTTCCCCTGGGACTCCTGCTACTCATTACCTTCGGCAGCGGGGTGCTCACTGCCATCAGTGAACTGATGTCGCGAGCTCCGCAGTCTCAGTCCAGCTACAGAGAACCTGATCTAGCGGCAAAAGCTCAGGCTATAAGCCTGATTAGCAACCAGCATCAAAATATCCGGCAACTGATGATGCCCAGCGAGGCAATGCCCTACTACCAAGTTCGCCTAGATCAACAAACGGTTATTTATTCTCTCGATAATTTAACCGCAGTGGCAGACCAAGAGCTGCCGATGAGGGAGTTTTTTAAAACGGTTCTACAACTACACCGTAATTTTTTACTGGGGAAAACGGGATTTTTGGGCATAGCTGGAGCCCATTATGTCGCCTGGGTGTCACTTCTCAGTCTGCTGATCAGCGTTCTCGGCCTATGGTTGTGGTGGCCACTGCGCAGCACATTTAAACTTAAAAAATTGATTCCTAGGTGCCGCAAGCGCCATGCTTTTTACTATTCTCACCTCAACACGGGAGTGCTTATTGGGATAGCCCTTGTGCTGTTGTCTATTACCGGGACGTCAATTACTTACCGGACTATTACTCAACAACTTTTGGGGGTCACTGGGCACAAAATAGATGTTCTGGAGCGGCCTATAGAACTGACAAACAGCTGGCACTCATGGCTATCCGCGATTGATCAGGAAATGCCCAACGCCACTCTGATTCGTATCCAGTTTCCACGCCAGAATCACAGCCCGACGCCGAGCGATAATTTCGAAACTGTAAAAGCGACAGCGGAGGAAAAACCAAAGCGGATACTGACCTTTAGACTAGTCAGTCAACATGATTGGCTGGGCTTGCCCAACAGCAAGATACAGATCGATGCAGAGAGTTCGGCAATACTAAGCCATGCCCCGTTCAAGGACTTACCCACTGGGGCCAAAATCATGGCCGTTGTGGTGCCACTGCACACAGGCAGAGGTCTACCCAAGACCTATGTTGTGGCGCTGTTATTGGTCAGCGTGCTTGGAACTCTGATGGTGTTTTCTGGGGTTGCCAGTTTTCTGATGAAAAGGCATAGGCGGGTAAGCCAGAAAATGAAAATGACAGGGACCTAGTCCGCGCATATGCCCTAATAAAAAAAGGGCACCGATGTGCCCTTGAGTTACAACAATATGTGGTTAATCACAGCCCCAAGTTGCAAGATAACTACCCGCCGATAGGTTTGAGCAGAGAGTAGTAGTGCATGCTCTCACTTTTACGCTTGCATCAAGTCCTGCCACATAAGCGTCTGTCGACTCAAATGATCTAGTCCAACCATAAATATAACTGCCTGTGGGTGGCTGTGAATAAAATATTTCATAATGATTAATAGCAACATTACTCCCCCCTTCACTCCAAAAAATTCGATGGTGGTCATAAGGTGGAGGAGAGCACGATCCGACTAAATAACCCCACAAATTGGTTGGGGACGCAAGAATGACCGGAGTTTGCCGATAATTGGCTACAGATAAAGCCGTTGTTTGCACGGCTTTCTTATTATCATGATCAGGCCGCCCAGAGAAATTTTGCTGTAACTGGCATGGAAATACTTGGTTTGCACATTCAGCATCTGAATCAGACACTACAGTCCGGTAATTAATGAATATATTTAGCTGAGGAATATTTGCATATAATGCATCCGCATGGCTATCATCAAACAAGTACGGATGCCCGCCCCCACTACCAGTTACATGTCCTGCCCCAAATAGATGCCCAAGCTCATGGGCCGTTACATCTAAATCACAATTTATATCAACCAGAGCTATATAGCCGTCCTCTTTGACACGTAAGTCTACCCCTGAGCCATTTGGCACAAATGTGGTAGGGATTGATGAATTAATCCAATATTGTGTTGGCGCGATCCCGGAAGCATCCGTCATTCCAGAAGTAAACACTACCACTACATCTGCACCATGGTTGTTTCTTAGGTCCATTAATGACTGTAACCCCTCCGCCTGTTGATGTTGAGCTACAGAGCTTCCTATCAAGGATGCATTTAAGGGTATTGAATTTTGATTATTTAAAATGTTTACAGGTGTGATTATCCCCGAATTGTTCCAAACGCCATCAAAATAATTCAATGCGGTTTTCATCTTGGCAGTCAAAGCTGAACTACCAGCCGTAGAGCTGTGTACTGATAAAATTTTTATTTCCTGATCTAGCGCTCAAATATTAATAGAGCTAAATAATAAGAGTAAAGCTACAAAATTCCTTTTCATTGGGGGCCTCCCTTTTTTACTGGTAGCCGTTCTTTGTAACGCACTTCCTCTTGCTTAATTCTGGCTTCAAATTCCGCATGAGAATTACGGCGATCCCTTGCAGAATCCGAGTCCCCACTAACCAGGCTTTTTTTGCGATCTAATTCAATAATTATAAAATTTTCATACGTTGAATCAGCTGGCATTATTTGATAGTTATAATGGAAATCCCTTAATTGACCACTTATATAAATAATAGTACCTATTTGGACAACTGAAGGGTCATAGCTAATAACTTGCCTCGAGAGGTCTTCGTCCAATCCTTCCTGTCGTTTGGTATGAATATATAAGTTCATGGAATTAATTTGATGTTTTAACTCACTACTAATTTTTGGATCGTCAACATCAAGTCTCGAGCTCAATTTTTTACCAGTCCAAGTTCGCGATGTTCCTCTATGCTGATCTCTAATATTTTCCGTTTCTACAACAATATGCCTATCTTCAAATGGGTTGAGAATAAAGGGGCCTGAATTTTCAGCAAGCAAGTCTAAATTTGCCTTAACTATTCGATACCTTTTCCCAAAATAGGTTAATCGTTTAAGTGAAAATTGGTTATCTTTAAATATTTCATTCTGAAGGGATTGCTCAATGGGTTGAAAGAATGTTTCTAGATCCTTATATTCAACTGGAAATGATTCATTTGACAAAACATAGCTGGATTGTAGTAATAAAAATGCAGTTCCAAGTTTCAAAAAGGTTTTCATCCTGAATACTCCTTTTGTATATATGCCTTTAGAATTAAAGGCACGAAGGGATACTAAAGAAGCGCTTACTAACGGGAAACAACACTTAAGTACTAATACTTAAGTAGCAATTGTTTGTTTGCTTGGCTCTTTGTACGCCAAGCCTAGGTCTCCGGCAATCGACTTTATGCTGCAAAAAAAAGAGCGCCGAAGCGCCCTTTTTAAACTAACTATTCATGATCTGAGTCAGTTAATCTGTGCATCCAACTCGCCACTGATATAACGCTCGGTCATAGCATCCAAACTCAACACCTTGATCTTGGAGGCGTTGCCTGCAGTGCCAAAGGATTCGAAACGTGCCGCTGCAATATCTCTCATTGCGATGGTGGTCTCTTTAAGGAAAGCGCGGGGATCAAAGGCGCTTGGATTCTCCGCCAAGAAACGACGTACGGCACCGGTTGAGGCAAGGCGCAGGTCGGTGTCTATATTGATTTTGCGGACACCGTGTTTGATACCTTCGCAGATTTGTTCCACTGGAACACCGTAGGTTTCAGGAATTTCGCCGCCGTACTGATTGATAATTTGCAGCCACTCCTGAGGTACCGAAGATGAACCGTGCATCACCAGATGGGTGCCAGGAATTCGACGGTGAATTTCTTTGATGCGGTCGATGGCGAGAATATCACCAGTGGGCGGGCGACTAAATTTGTAGGCGCCGTGTGAGGTTCCGCAGGCAATGGCCAATGCGTCAACACCCGTTTTGGCGACAAAGTCGGCGGCTTCTTCTGGATCCGTGAGCATTTGCTCTAAGGTTAGCTTACCCTCTGCTCCAGAACCGTCCTCTTCACCGGCTTCACCGGTTTCCAGCGAACCTAGGCAACCCAACTCACCCTCGACCGAAACGCCACAGGCGTGAGCCATGTCGACGGTGCGGCGGGTGACATCAATATTGTATTCGTAGCTCGACGGCGTCTTGCCATCACCTTCCAGAGAGCCGTCCATCATTACCGAGCTAAAGCCCTGCTGGATGGAGCGCTGGCAAATTGCCGGGGTGGTGCCATGATCCTGATGCATGCACACCGGAATATGGGGCCACTCTTCGATAGCGGCGAGAATCAGGTGACGCAGGAACGGAGCGCCGGCATATTTGCGGGCTCCGGCTGAGGCCTGAACAATCACTGGGCTGTCGGTTTGATCGGCGGCAAGCATAATGGCGCGCATCTGCTCGAGGTTGTTTACGTTAAATGCGGGAACGCCGTAGTCTTGTTCGGCGGCGTGGTCCAACATCTGTCTTAATGTGATTAGTGCCATAGTGCTCTTCCTTTATAAGTCCTTTATAAATTCTATATCGCGGCCTTTACTGCTCTTCTTGTTGCTTTAGTCTTTGGCTCGCTGCTGGAGAATAGTCACAGCTGGGAGTTCCTTACCTTCGACATATTCAAGAAACGCGCCACCCCCTGTTGAAATATAGGAGACTTGGTCAGCAATATCGTATTTATCCACGGCGGCTAGTGTATCTCCACCTCCGGCAATTGAAAATGCCGGGCTTTTAGCAATGGCCAAAGAGAGTGTTTTGGTGCCTTCGCCAAACTGATCGAACTCAAATACGCCTACTGGACCGTTCCAAATAATGGTGCCCATTAACTGTAGCAGTTCAGCTAGTTTAGCGGAGGATTCCGGCCCTATATCGAATATCATGTCGTCGTCTTCAACATCATCGACAGACTTGACTGTAGCTTCGGCGGTTTCTGAAAAGGCTTTGCCAACCACTACATCTGTAGGCAGTGGAATGTTTACTTTCTTCATCAGCGCTTGTGCAGCGGGAATAAGGTCTAACTCGAAGAGAGATTTGCCGACCGGCTTGCCGGCCGCGGCTAGGAAGGTATTGGCTATGCCACCGCCAACAATCAACTGATCCACTCTCTCGGAGAGGGTCTCGAGAACCATTAATTTGGTCGAGACTTTGGACCCACCAACAATCGCTGCAACCGGTGGTGTGGGTGCTGCTAGAGCTTTTTCTAGAGCATTTAATTCTTTGGCTAACAGAGGACCGGCACAGGCGATGGGGGCATATTTAGCGACGCCATGAGTCGAGGCCTGAGCCCGGTGAGCAGTACCGAAGGCGTCCATAACAAAAATATCACAGAGCTTGGCATAGGCCTTGGCGAGAGTGTCATCGCTCTTTTTCTCGCCGGGATTAAAGCGCACATTCTCGAGGATAACGATATCGCCATCGTTCATTTTAATGCCGCTGGTCCAGCTCTGTTCGAGTCTAACGGGTTGGCCGAGCAGGCTGCTGAGATGTTTGGCAACGGGCTCCATACTGAAGTCGGTGTTGTACTCGCCTTCAGTGGGTCGACCTAGGTGGGACATCAGAATCACTTTCGCGCCGGCTGCAACAGCCTGCTGGATAGTGGGCAATGCCGCTTTAATACGGGCATCACTGGTGACCTGGCCGTCCTTAATCGGAACGTTGAGGTCTTCACGGATCAGCACGCGCTTACTGGCTAGATCCAGCTCGGTCATTAACTTGACGGTCATATCAGTCCTTAGGGTTTTAATTATTATCGGGGTATTTGTCGTGTCGCTGCGCCGAACACCAGTGCAGCAGGGTATCGATCATTCTATTGGCATAGCCCCATTCGTTATCGAACCAGATCAACACTTTCACCAGTTTGTCTTGGCTAACTCGGGTCTGGCTGGCATCGACTATGCCACTGCGCGGGTCATGATTGAAATCACAGGAAGCTAACGGCTCTTCGGTGTAACCGAGCACACCACTCAATGCACCCAGTGATGCCTGATGGAGAGCGGCATTAATCATCTTGGTATCTACTTTGCTGTTGAGCAACACCGACAGGTCGATGGCTGAAACATTGACCGTGGGCACGCGCATGGCCTGGGCCTGGAAACGGCCGGTCAGCTCGGGTAACAGACGATCTATTCCCAGCGCCAAGCCAGTATCCACAGGAATAATTGACTGCATTGCGGCGCGGGTTTTGCGTAAATCGGTGTCGTGATAGGCGTCGATTACAGGCTGATCGTTCATCGCCGAGTGAATGGTGGTAATCACGCCGGCTTCGATACCGAACTGATCATTGAGCACCTTGATCACTGGTACCACACAGTTGGTGGAGCAGGAGGCACTGGAGATGATGGTTTCGTCGCCGCTGAGGATATGCTGATTGATGCCATAGACAATGGTAGCGTCGACACTGGGTTCAGCTGGCTGGGAAAACAGCACGCGCTTGGCGCCGCTGGTGATATGTTGCTCGGCAGTTTCGCGATCGGAAAAGGTGCCACTGCATTCCAGTACCACATCAACCTTGAGCTCTGCCCAGGGCAGTTGATCAATGTTTGGCTGGTGAATAATGGCAATGCTGTCGCCATTAACAATCATCTGGCTATCGTCCACTGAAACCCTGCCAGAAAAACGTCCATGGGTGGAGTCATAGCGGGTCAGGTGGGCGATGGTTTTGCTGTCAGCGAGTTCATTTATCGCTACTACTTGCACGCTGTTGCGCGCCTCTGTTTCATAGAGCGCGCGCAACACCGAGCGGCCGATACGGCCATAGCCATTAATGGCTATGCGTATCACTAGCCAATGGCCTCAACAATATTGGCCACCACATTTTCAACAGTGAAACCAAACTCTTTCATCAGTGCGCCGCCAGGAGCAGACTCACCGAAGCTAGTCATTCCGACAACACGACCGTCGAGACCGACAAACTTGTACCAGTAATCAGCGTGTAGGGCTTCCACTGCAACACGAGCTCTCAGAGCTGCAGGCAAGACTGCTTCGCGATAGTCAGCGTCCTGGGCAGAGAAGATCTCGGCACAGGGCATAGAGACAACACGTACCTGAGTGCCCTGCTCCGCTAACTGCTCAGCGGCAACCATGGCCAACTCAACTTCTGAACCTGTGGCAATAACAACGGCCTGAGGCGCGTCGCAATCACGGAGGATATAACCACCCCGTGCAATATCAGCAACCTGTTGCGTGCTGCGCGGCATAGGCGCCAGACCTTGACGACTAAATACCAGGGCACTGGGTCCGTCGCGACGAACGATGGCACTTTTCCAGCAGACTGCAGATTCCACGGTGTCACAGGGACGCCAGGTATGCAGATTAGGTGTGGAGCGCAAGGCACTGAGCTGCTCGACTGGCTGGTGCGTGGGGCCATCTTCACCGAGACCAATGGAATCGTGGGTGTAAACGAAGATGCTTTGGATACCCATCAGGGCTGACATGCGTACTGCGTTGCGGGCATATTCCATAAACATCAGGAAGGTGGCGCCATAATTAACGAAGCCGCCGTGAAGGGCGATACCGTTCATCATTGCGCTCATGCCGAATTCACGGACGCCGTAATAAATGTAGTTACCGTCAGCATTGTCGCCGCTGATGTCCTTGGAACCAGACCAGATAGTCAGGTTTGAACCAGCCAGATCCGCGGAACCGCCGAGTAGTTCGGGCAACATTGGGCCATAGGTGTTGAGACAGTTCTGAGAAGCTTTGCGCGAAGCAACCTTTTCCATCTTGTCCTGACACTGCTGAATGTAGGCATCAGCCTGTGCATTAAAATCTTCTGGCAGGTCACCACGAGTACGGCGCTCAAACTCTGCAGCCAGTTCCGGGAACTCAGCGCGATACTCTTCAAGCTGACTAGCCCAAGCAGTCTGCGCGGCAGTACCTTTAGCAACGCCATCCCAACCGGCGTAGTGCTCGTCAGGGATTTCGAAAGGACCATGAGTCCAACCCAGAGCTTCGCGAGTCAGTGCTACTTCGTCAACGCCCAGTGCAGCACCGTGACAATCCTCTTTACCCTGCTTGTTTGGCGAACCAAAACCAATAATGGTTTTGCAGCAAATGAGGGTTGGCTTGCCAGTCTCAGCATGGGCCTGTTCGATGGCCGCTTTAATCGCGTCACTATCGTGGCCGTCGACATTGGCAATAACATGCCAGCCATAGGCTTCGAAGCGTGCTGGTGTGTCATCGCTAAACCAGCCTTCAACTTCACCGTCAATGGAAATGCCGTTGTCATCATAAAAAGCGGTTAACTTGCCGAGCTTTAAGGTGCCGGCCAGTGAGCAAACTTCGTGGGAAATACCTTCCATCAAACAGCCATCACCAAGAAAAGTGTAGGTCTGGTGGTCGACAATATCGTGACCAGGACGGTTGAACTGCGCGGCGAGAACTTTCTCAGCCAGAGCCATACCCGTGGCGTTACTGATACCTTGGCCGAGAGGGCCAGTAGTGGTTTCAACGCCGGGAGCATAACCGTATTCAGGGTGACCAGGAGTCTTAGAGTGCAACTGACGGAAATTTTTGATTTCCTCAATCGGCAAGTCATAGCCTGTGAGGTGCAACAGAGAGTAGAGCAGCATCGAGCCGTGGCCATTGGAGAGTACAAAGCGGTCTCGGTTGACCCAGGTTGGATCAGCTGGATTATGGCTCAGATAGTCATTCCAGAGGACTTCAGCAATATCTGCCATGCCCATTGGGGCACCTGGATGGCCACTATTAGCCTGTTGAACAGCATCCATACTGAGGGCACGAACAGCATTTGCAAGCTCTCTACGTGAGGCCATGAATCATCACTCCTGGGTAGTCAAATTTTAGGCGCGCATTGTCTCCTACCCGAGGTTACCAGTAAACCGATATTCGCTATGCCTACAGTTTATTCCCTGGCTTTTGTGTGGTCGAAAAAATAACCGCTGCCACTGCGGCTCTGCCGTCTTATATAAAAATATTTTGATATAAGAAAATCACTATGTTAAAGTCCCGCCTATGAACAATCTCAGCCATTTTGACAGCCAACCTAGATCCACTACCGATACCGGAGCGATTACGGCACTCTGTAAAGCAGCGGGCGATCCACTGCGCATGCAGGTTTTAAAGGTGCTGCAGCAAAATGCCTACGGTGTATTGGAACTCTGCCAGGTGTTTGATATTCGCCAGTCGGCCATGAGCCATCACTTGAAAATCCTCGCCAATGCCGGTCTGGTGGCAACCCGTCGCGAAGGCACTACGATTTTTTACCGTCGCAACGAAAGCCATCCGGATACAGATTTGCAGGCGCTGCAACATGTGCTGTTTCAGACCATTGACGACGCCGCTCTAGATCCCGCCCTGCGCGCACGGCTGGAATCGATTAATACCGAGCGCTCAGCCGCTTCTGTAGCGTTCTTTAATCAGAATGCCGCGCGCTTTGAAGAGAATCAGGACCTGATCGCCAGCTGGTCAGATTATGGCGAGAGTGTTGAAAACTTTCTCGACAGCAGTATTGTCGCGCGCCAATCAGCGCTGGAGATCGGCCCCGGTTATGGCCAGTTTCTGGGTAAATTGTCGACCACATTTAAGCAGGTTACGGCACTGGATAACTCTGCAGAGATGCTTGAGCAGTGCCGCACCAGAGCCACCAGTCAGGGTCTGAAAAACATTGAGTTCAAGCTTGGGGATACCAACCTGGCCATCAGTGAAGGGCTGCGTAGTGACTGTATATCCCTGAATATGGTGCTGCACCACAACCCCACACCAGGGGATATTATCGCGGCCTGCGCGCAGCTGCTAAACAGCGGCGGCGTGCTCTTGATCACGGATCTCTGCGCCCACGATCAGGAATGGGTGCAAAAGGCCTGCGGTGATCTCTGGCTGGGTCTGGAACCTCAGGAACTGACTCGCTGGGCGCAGAGCGCCGGTCTGGTAGAGGGCAATAGCCTCTATCTGGCGCAGCGCAATGGCTTTCGAATTCAACTGCGGCAGTTTGTTAAACCCCTGCCCGACAGCAATTAATTTCAAGACAGATTACAACGGAAAAGTTTATGTCTAATTACAATATTTTCACCTCAGAATCAGTCTCTGAAGGCCACCCGGATAAAATGGCCGATCAGATTTCTGACGCGGTTTTGGATGCCATTTTAAAGGACGACCCGCACTCCCGGGTTGCCGTCGAAACAATGGTTAAAACCGGCATGACGATTATTGCTGGGGAAGTGCGCACTGATACCTATGTGGATTTAGAGCAGATTGTTCGCGATGTGATTACCGGCATCGGCTACGACAGCTCTGATGTGGGCTTTGATGGCAACTCCTGCGCCGTGCTCAATGCCATTGGCAAGCAGTCTGGCGACATTGCCCAGGGCGTCGACGAAGCTCAAAACAAAGACATAGGCGCTGGCGATCAGGGCCTGATGTTTGGTTACGCGAGTAATGAGACCGCTGTGTTGATGCCAGCACCAATCTACTACGCTCACCGTTTGGTTGAGCGCCAGGCCCAGCTGCGCAAGAATGGCGTGTTGCCCTGGTTGCGTCCCGACGCCAAGAGCCAGGTGACACTGAGATATGAGAACGGCAAGCCGGTTGCTATCGATGCCGTCGTGCTGTCGACACAGCACTCACCGAACATTGCCCTGCCTGATCTGCAGGAAGCGGTGCGAGAAGAAATTATCAACCATGTGCTGCCGGAAGAGTGGCTGCACGCTGGCACCCAATATCATATTAATCCTACCGGCCAGTTTATTATTGGCGGGCCAATGGGCGACTGTGGCCTCACCGGACGCAAGATTATCGTCGACACCTACGGCGGCATGGCCCACCACGGTGGCGGTGCATTCTCTGGCAAGGATCCAACCAAGGTGGATCGTTCAGCGGCTTATGCCGGACGTTATGTGGCGAAGAATATTGTCGCTGCGGGTCTGGCGGATCGCTGTGAAATTCAGGTCTCTTACGCCATTGGTGTCTCCGAGCCCACGTCAATCAGCGTCAACACTTTTGGCACCGGCAAACTCTCTGATGAAGAGATTGTCACTCTGGTTCGAGACAACTTTGATCTGCGCCCTCGAGGCCTGATCGAGATGCTCGATCTGCGCCGACCGATTTATCAACAGACCGCTTCTTACGGCCACTTTGGGCGTGAGTTAGAAAACTTTACCTGGGAAAAAACCGACAAAGTGGCTGATTTACAAAAAGCTTTATAAATAAAGAGCCCTGTAGATAGAGAGCTTTAGAGATAGAGAGCTCTGTAGATA
>Ga0115547_1000293_pt1 | contig 34631 bp, 31 predicted proteins | sample COGITO_mtgs_1004_3_FD_87185 | JGI IMG/M metagenome (GOLD analysis project Ga0115547, IMG submission 87185) | Pelagic marine microbial communities from North Sea - COGITO_mtgs_100420 | ecosystem: Environmental > Aquatic > Marine > Epipelagic | place: Germany:Helgoland, sampling site Kabeltonne...
CCAGAAATCTCATAGTCATTTGACTTACAACAGTTTTTAATTCCGTCATAGGGGAATTTAATGTTAACATCTGTAAACATCTTGCTACACACATAACGTGTCATTAAAATTTACCAAATGCCCATTTACGTTCACGGCACCACCAACACGTTCCGCATGGTGAGTTTTCGAAGTCCGGATCAAAATCGACCCGCGGTATAGCTTCACAACTACGAGTGAGTGGGAATAATTCATCAAGCACACCATAATGGTTATACATTGCCGCAACAAACCGTTTATCAACATTGACAAAAGGGGTATAGAAGTCATGTCCGGCGCCACTGTGATGCCTTTCTGTCACATCTGTTGCATCTCTAACAGGCAGCGCGCCGTCGGACATTTCGACCAATTCCCCCCTTGAATTTTCAACAGATGCAGCAACCTGAGGGTTTGCAGTAATTCCACTTATAATTAAGTCTACTCTTTTATCTGCAAATAACTGAAGCTCAACCTCATGAAAGTATTTTACATCCTGCTTATCCCTATAATAAGAATAATGAATATCAACTGGATTGAAGTCTAATTTATCAATTGTATAGTTAATCACGTCTGCTGCCTTGCGGACATTCCAACGATGCTTTAGATCGTTAGCACATGACATAATCGATACCTTTGTGTCAAGTCGATTGTTTGCTTTAAGGTATTCGCATACCATGTAAAACAGGATGGCGCTATCTGCACCACCACTTAGATTTACTCCAATTTTCTTAAATTTTGGATCAATATCAAAATCAATTGTTTGTCCAAAGTCGTCAGATAGTTTCATTTCCGTTTCCCTCATCAAATTTGTAGACCAGTGTCTTTAGTGAGCCATTTGAAGTATTAACTTCTTTACGTTCCATAAATTCTGGCTGGATGCCTGGTGCATGTCTCTTAAATATTTCTCTTGCTACATCATCCCTGCTGGCCTTAGGTGCGCAAAGACCACAGCCACAATGGCTTTTAGGGCAGCGAATATACGGCATGCTGCCTGTATTCATTTTTACTTCTAGGTCGTCACAGTATTCACTAAAATTACTGACATTACAAATAGGGCCAACTTCACCGTTGAGGTTGACCTGACAGGTTTGGTGGTGCCAGATCTTGTCAATCTCTTGGTGAATGTAAAGGAAATACCAATTGATCATACAACTCCAACCCTTGAAGTTATTGTTTTGTACAAAGGTACTTGTCGTCCATTCATCGTCATCGTCATGCATCATATCCAATTTACGACCGCCACAACATGGACGACCAATCTTTTGTCCAACTTTTTTTTCTGGAGTTGCCATAGCCATAGCAGTACCTGGTGGACCTGCTAACTTCACTGGGTTGCTTGCGGCTATTGCTGGCTTTGCAGAGTCAACTTTCTTTGCGTCCCAATAACGTTGCATCCAATCTAATTGTTCCTGCGTATAAGTGTGGACCGTTTTATCCTTTATCCCTTGTTTAATGTCACCCTGGTCACCAATCACTCTAGGTGTATATGCAACATCATTATAGTCACACCATTCTGCCAAGTCAACACATTCTGTAAAATAGTTTTCTTGCTCGTGGAACATGATGTTAATTTTAAAGCTGTAACCTTCTGCTTTCATTATTTCTAGATTCTTGCGGACGCGGTCTTTTTGTGCAGGCATACCTTCACAATGCCAGCTCACTGTCGTAAAGTTGGTGTTGGCCATTACAGTTCGTAGTTTGCGTTCGCTATAGAAGCCATTTGTCGTTAGTGTACGCTTCCAATGTGGATAGTGTTCCTGCAGGTATTCAAGGAACGGAAAGAACGCTGGGTTAACAGTTGGTTCGCCGCCTGTAAAGCTGGCTGCAACGCGAAACCGTTCGTTACGTTTAGCGTTGTAAATTTCACTGTAACGCTCAAGGTTGTCTGCTGTGGCAATTAATGATTCAAGGCTAGCTGTATCGCTCCAATTGTTTTTACGGTGGGGTGGGCAATAGCTACATGCAAATGTGCAGCGGCGGCCCAAGTCCCAAATTACCATAAGCTGTTTTTCTGTCTTATCGTCGATTGCACAAAGGCCCATTATTTAATTCCATACTGTTCTGCATATATATTCAAATGCGGGAATGTTTCAAAGAAGTCCCAATTTGGATATGTCTTTTTGTAAACGCTGTTTACATAATTTAATTTATTGAAAAAGAATTGCGCATCTTCAAGAGCGATAGTTTCTTTAACTGAATTTGCAATATTATTTAGTAAACTCTTATTGTATCGCAAATTTGTGTTTTCTGAATCCAATGCTGAATAAATTTCATTTGCAATCTTCATTGGCTCTACAGTAAACTCCTTAGGCACATATTTAACTTGCATCCATTCAGGATCAAGTAATGTATTAAATTGAATTGACAAATGCTTTGAATTGGCGTAATTACTTCTTATTGCGTCATCAAGGTAATGCGCCATATGATCAATATACGGTAAATTTAATCCGCTCACTACTGTAAAACTATTTACCTGGTCAACATCTGAGTCAGGATGGATCCAATTTGAAAAGTTGCGTTTGATCTGTTCAAAGTCTGCGCCATGTCGTACTTGCGCGTACTCGCCTGCACCATCTTGACTTAGCATCATACTTACACGCCAACCAGCAGACTTGTATTTTGCAAACATTTTATAGAAGCGTTCATTCAATTTGTCTTTGCTTGTCCCATTGGTCGTGAACTCAATTGTTAATTGTTTGCCGTCTTTAATAGCCTGTCGTCCAGCTTCAATAAACATATCAGCATGGCCATACATTTCATTATGTAACGTTGGCTCGCCGCCTAAATATGCAATTGTTAAATGATAGATTTTAGCTTCATTTATGTGTTTTGTTGTAAATGCCAACATTGCGTCAATAAATGGTTGATGCATATTGTTCTTACCATATTCTGAATCAGTAAGGAATGTTGCATAGTCTGGCCCATCATTGCCATGTGTGTCTTTGTCGTCATGCCAAATCTTGCGCAACGTATTAGAGTTTCCTAAGTGGCACATAAAGCAACCCAAATTGCATGTTGAGTTCATCCATAATTCAATACGACCCGGATATGCACTATCAAATCCTAAGTGATGATTGTTTGCTAGAGTGTTAAATCGCGGCCCTAAGTCTTGGCGCATACTTGTAAGTCCAGCATCTTCCTTCTTCCAACATTGAACACAATCTGGATGTCGATGATTTTTAAATAAGACTTTTTTCCGTTCAATGAGGCGGGGGTGCTTTTCAAAATAGTCACTGCCAAGCTGCGTAAATGTCTCCATATCAAATTTATAGCCACGAGCGTCACAACATGCAGAAAATTCACCAATTTCAGGTTGGAATTTGTATACTGCATAACTCATTGGGCAATGTAGCCAATCATTTAACATCAAAAATATCTTTCATCTCAGGATATATTTCCTCAAACTTAAGGAAGCGAGTTTTATCAATTAATTCAATATACTCTTTCATTTCTGGCATCCGCACTGACCAGTCTTCAGACTTCATAAAGCTAACCATGCCGTGTAATCTGTCAACACCATAACTTGCTTCACGCCACTTGTCATAATCTACTTTGCCTTTGTGCCAACTTGGCACACCCTTTTCCCAATTCTCTTCCCACCATGGAATAAACTCTTCGTATTTGCGTTCAACTTCGTCTTTAAACCAAGCAGGCAATACTTTAACGTTGAGGTGAGCTGGATGGTAAACAAAGTGGTAGTTAATTCCCCCTGCACCAAACGGCCACATGTTAATCTTCTTAAAGTTTTGCGTTAGCTTCCATTTGAGAAAGTCTGGAATGTAGTAGATGTTAAGCGCACTCACTGCACAAGCAACTGTTACTTCTACGTTATCAGATGTATCATTGTCTAGGATATGGAATACTTCCTCTGTCCGTTCCCACTTGCTTGGGTATCTGATATACTCATTTCGTGACCCGATGTCATCCACACTATAATGGAAACGAACGAGTTTAAACTCCTTCCAAAGCTCGAATAAGTCATCACGCCATTCCACACCGTTACTGTTATATCTGAGCTCAAGATTTTTGGCATGGCCTGTGCGGATAGCTTCCTCAAGTATTGTGTAATGTTCCTCAATTATGAGACTTTCTCCGCCAGCGAAATAAAGCTGTTGCATGTGCGGTATTTGCTGATTAAATTGTTCCCAGAAGACAGGGTTGTTTTTGTGCCAATTGTAGCTTGATCCATTTGTACTTCCTTTGTCACGCCATTGAAAACTCTCAGCTAATGACTTATTTTTGATCTGAGGATGGATCTTTTTCCAATCCTTTATCCAACCTGAGCTGTCATGCGGTGAACACATTACACAAGCAAGCTGGCATTTGCTACCAAAACGTAAGTCAATATATTGTAGTTTTGGTGGCGTGCTACCATCTTCTTCTGTTTCTTCTAGCAATTGGGCAACGTCAACACGTTCACCCCAATAGCGAGTTTCCCACATGCGTTTACTGTTGTGACCTGCTGCTTCTTCCTTAAAGCACTTTGCACAACTAGGTGGGACCTCATTGTTAAGCATCGTTGTGCGAATGTTTCGCATGTAGGTAGAATTCCAACTGGATTCAAAGTCACTTACGTTGAGATTATTGGGCCGCCCCTGCTCGTCTTTGAGGACGCCAATGCTGCCACCATTGCTTTTGTCGTTAGTTGGTCCAACGCTACTGGCGTTAGCCGTACAGCATACTCGCATTTGACCATCTGGGCGAGTGCTCAAGTGTATCCAAGGTAATATGCAGAAGGTGTCGCTTGGTGTTTTTTTATCGGTCAAAAATTTCTCCAAATTGGGGGACAACATCAATAATATTTTGCTGGCGTGATTTGTCTAAGAATCGGGTAAAGGACACGAACTCACCAATATATTTAGTATGATCTTTAGCAGCCATAAAACGCTGTGTGCTGGACAGAATTTCTGCGGCATGCGCTTTGACATGTTCAGGCAATTCGCTGTCAGCGAATTTCGTATGCCATTCGTCGTAGCACTCTGCCACTTGCGCTTTCAAAGTCTCTGGCAATGCTTGTATACTCGTGCGATAAGGCTGATGTTGGACGTGTGTAGTTATAACCGGTTTCTTTTTAGATTTGTTAATATTGGGCAGTCCGTTATGTAACTTCCACCACATAAATTCTGGCAGATGAAACACATTATAGATTGTGATCGTCGCCGCAATCCAAGACGTGACATTGGGCGCTTTGCCACATAACTCATTGATGAGTCTTAGGTTATGCTCAATTTGTGACCATTTGCTTGGCCACCGTTGATATTCTTGCATTGCACCCATTCCGTCAATGCTTGCGCCAATACGAACTTCTTTAAAAGCTGGCCAAAACTCTTCTAGGATACGGGTTGGTAAGGTCGTCAAATTTGTATTATATTCTAGCACAATGTCCTTGGCTTTGTCAAGCTCAATACATCTCTCTAAGAAATCATATTGGCGTGCAATAATAAGTGGTTCTCCACCTGCCATATAAACGTGTTCCATATTCATGATCACGCCGTCTAGACTTTCCCAAAACTGGTCGCTATCGTGCCAATCGTAGTCAGCAGTAAACAATCTGCCCTTTTCATTGCGCGTTAGTTCAACACGGCCTTGCGTGTCGTAAAATGCATCTTCGCCAAAAAACTCTGTCCACTCTTTATACCATTGGTGCGAATCGGTTGGTCCGCACATGCGACACGCTAAGTTACACATATTGCCAAATCGTAAATCAAAGTAAACAGGTAATGTATAAACCCAGCCAAAATAGGAAGTCATTGCGCCAGCCTGTTCGCCTGACCATTTCCACTGTGCCATTTCGTTTTCTCTACGCGAACGCACACCTGCTTCTTCTTCGCTCTTACAGCGTCCGCATTCGTCTGGCCATTCATCATTTAACATAGTTCGTCTGGTATTGCGCATTAATTCAGCGTTCCAAGCTTCTGACAGGTCATCGCGGCCTGCATTATATGCTTCGCCATTGTCTTTGCGCACAACACCTTGGTTCTTTGTAACGTTTGCTTGACAGCACAACCGAACATCGCCATTGTTACGCACTGCTTGAAACTTCCACGGAATAGGGCACATTGTCATAGCACAACCCTCCATGTGTCATTATCCAATCGCACAATTACTTTTCCATCTACCAATACCTCATTTCCAATTCGTTCAAACTGGCGTGGCGGATCTAAATCTTCTGGTTTATGATACGTTAATTGTTTGCTATTATTGAGATAGTCTGTTATCACTTTTACATAGTAAGCATGTTGTTCAGTGTAATTAGATGTCGCTGCCTTGTTGAAAATACTTGACATATGAAAATTGTCTGTCATCCCCGTCGTAAAAGAAAGACGTTTGTCAGAAAAATCATACTCGATTGATTCAATTGGATCGCTTTTTACAGTTAATTGTGCGCCGTTTACAACTGTAATGACCGTTGGAATCTGGGGTGTATAAAGCCCAGTAAACATCATGCGTGTTTCTCCTGGATGAACAGGTGTTGCTCGATTCGGTAAACACAAAACAGAAATTGGATGCACAATCCCGCGCCCGCTTAGAATGTCATTGCGCATTTGGTCAAGCGCATTAAACTTACCCATACAAGACCGATTCGCGTTAGGAGAATTACTTCTAAATCCGCCGTCTTCTAAATCGTTGTGGAGCCGTGTAAGAATAATTTTGTGTATGTATTCCTCAATTGTGTTTGCCCAATAGCGAAAGTCCCCATGTTGATCAGCAACAAAGTAATCCCATATTTCTTTAAAAGTGAGATAAGCAATGCGTGTAGTTGTGCCGTGCTCACAGTCGAATTTATTTGTCAGTTCTAAAAAGTGTGCAGTGCTTTCAATTTCAATTATTGTACCTTGTTCTAATCGTGTCATGTATTCATTCCTAAATTTGTACCTTGTGGCTGTCCTAGCTTGTACTTCTTGTCATTTGTCCATACTAATACTTCAGGATCTTCATATAAGAAGTCGCATCCTTTACAATAATCAATCTTATCAAATTGCTCTGTGTCATGTAAGTGACGCAACTCATTGTATAGTTCACCATTCCATACTTCCTCAAACGTTTGTGTGTCTAGGTGTCCAAGAACACTTTTGCTTTCTGTTGGTGGCCCTAACACTTGGCAACAAGGTGTTACCGCAGCTCTGTGACCGTCTAGTCCGCCAGCTCGAACTGTAAGCTCGGCGCTAGCTGGACGTCCACATGTGCGCCGCTTGCTAGTGTCTCTTGTATACCCTGGAGTATAGTTGCCGCTCCAATTGTGCATCTTCCAAATATAGGCCTTAGTGCCTACATCGTTAATGAAATTGTTTTGGTATTGTGCTATTTCATATTCGGCTTGTTCTGGGTCTAGTATTAAATGATAACTGTCAATACTTGTCTTTGCTTCTACAGACTCTTTATATGCTTTAGCCTGCCGCGCATTGTCTTTAATTAATTCAAAGTTATCTTTGCTCATCCATTTGTTATACAATTCACTATTGTATCCAATTACCGAAAAGCGAATTAACGATAAGCCTGCGTCAATACAATCACGCATGTATTGGTCACGAAAGCGAGCGCCATTGCAATACATATAACTACGAAAGCCGCGACTTGTGCAAGCGGCAATATATTCCGGTAAGTCTGTTGCCATTGTAGGTTCGCCACTGCCTTCAAGGTTAATAACAGGACTGCCGTACGGCATTATTTGGTCTAGGATATCTTCGAATTGCTTTAACGGCATCTTGCGCAGAAAGCTTGGTTCGCGTCCTGTGGATTGCGGACACATTTGACAAGTGTAATTGCAGCCACCAAATACTTCAATCACTACCCGTTGTAACTGTAAATTGTCAAGGCCTATGCTATTCAAATTGTGCTCCAAACGGATCAAATTCTGCGCCGCACTTCATAGCGCATACCCCCAATTTACCGTTACTGATACTTGTTTTGTCCCAGCTTTCTTCAATACCTTTTAACAATTGACCAGCCATTACGTCTTTTAAGCCATGTTCAATTACACTAATACCTTCTTTGCCACCGGCCGCATCAATGTGATCCCATATTTGTTCTACGCGATAATCTTTGTGCCACCACTTATACATGCGGCCAGCAGTCCAACAGCAAGGCATTAATAGTCCTTCTGCTGTAATGAAGATGCTTCGTTCTTTGGCTACTTTGCAACTAACTGCGCAACTGTCGTAATATTCACGCATACTGCCATAAGTCTTTTCAATTTCCTTTTGCTTTGATAGCGCAAGGTTTTGATTCTCTGGCTTCTTAGGCTTTTGTATTAGTTGTGTCTCTTCGCCTTTGCGATTTTGTGCTTGGTGTTTGTCTTTTGATTGACTGTTGGCATTAAAGAAACGCCCTGACTTTTTGAGTTGGAAACGCTCTACACCCCATTCTTCAGCAAGCTGTTTTGCTTCATCAATTTGGTGTTCGTTGTGGCCAAACACAATAAAGTCCCAGCGGGCACGCCCGCCCGCTTCGATGAATGCCCGCATATTGCGCTCGACTTTGTCCCATCTGACATTCTGTCTATATAGGTGATTAGTATCAGCGAGGCCATCAACGCTGAAAATAATAGCGCCCATACGACCGGTAACTCCTGCAAGCTCTTTCCACCAATTCTCATCTTTTGCCCCCGCATTTGTATTCATACTCAACCACATCTTAGGGTTGTGAGTTCTAAAATATTTAAAAACTTCGAGGGTATCTCTGGCGACAATTGGATCGCCTAAATTACCACACATATACATGGTATCTAATTGCCGAATAAATTCGGGCTCAAAGATCTGTTTACATTGTTCCAGGCTGAGCTCTGAGTTGTCTATATGTCTGTTGTCGGGTCCGCCGTTCTCATTGCGGTCACACATTGGACACGCTGCCTGACAGCGCTGTGTAATCTCTAAATGAACCGTTCGGATATCCTCGAAGTTATACATGTATTTGAATATTCTCTATTAATAAATCAGCAACAATTTTATGTGTGTTAGGACCAGGGTGAACTCCATCTCTTGCAAAATCAACAGTTCTAGTATAAGGAATTTGCAGTGTTTCAGACGAGTCAGGAGTTGCAGTCCAATTAAAAACTGGTATGTCACGATCACTTAACCATTTGGTTACAATATGAAATGAGCGCATAGCTTCATAATAAAAAATTTCTTCATCCAATAGAACAATATTCTCAAAAATTTTAAATCTTATGTCTGCTTCATCAAAATGCACATTACATATATGTTCTGTTCCGTTACCAAACAGCGTAAACCTAGTAATTGGCGGCCATTCAAGTATCATAAACGCAGGTAATTTTGGTGTATTTGTTAATAAATGTAACACTTGTTCTTTAACATAATTACAGCTTGCACCTGGTTGTCCGATATTGATAATTGGAATACCGTTATCTTGCTCAAGTAACGAATCAAATCTATCTTCAACGTGTAAAGACGATCCCCAAGTATGACTTGATCCTATCGCTACTCCATATTTTTCATAGTCTGCTGGGTACACAAACTTTGACCTGTATCCCATCTCATTTATTGTATATATAATAGGATCATGCTCGTGATTTAAATATCTGTCAGATATTTTACCAGCCTGCACGGCGATATCAAAAAGTTCACGTTCCCCCTCAAACCACGTATATGGGACAACTGGCCCATATCTTTTGATATAATTATGGGCTAAATTATTATTAGCTTTATCTCTAAATGATTGCATTTTATTTCTGTTCATTGTTTACTAACCTTACTTCAACGCCTGGACCTACTTGATCAGGCCAGCCGCCATATTCACCAATGTACCATTCAATCACAGCACGGTACCAATTGTGACTGTTGTGGTGTGCTTGTCTGTTGAATTGCCAAATGTTGTCATTACTCGCAACTATTGCACTCAACGCCCTTGCGCTAAGTGTTTGCATTTCTCTAACAGATAGTTTGTCTAAGCTTCTCATTTAATTCCAATTCGCATAAATCTAGTGTAGTCTAGTAAATCTAATCCACCACTATAAAGGACCTCTGTCATTGGTGTTTGAGCAGAAAAACTGTCCAAGTCTGGCGATGTGTTAACATGCTCATCTATATCGTCATAATTGTTGCTCTGTAGTATTACCAGTTTGTCAGCAGGAATCTTTGCGTACCACGTTGCAAAGTCCTCAATGTGCTCGCAACTTGTGTTAATCACTGTATTAGGCACGTCTGTAATAGGATAGCTCATGCGCTCGTTGCTGCTACTCCATGCACGCCAATTGTGACACACAAAATCAATATTGTGTATGTCTTCTGTTACGGCTTTAAACTTCCAGGTATCACTAAACCAAGGCAAGTTAAACTTGTCAGCAATTGTCACAACGTCTGGATCAATGTCAAAACTGCGCACTCTATCCACTTTGAGGTCATGTTCAAACATCAATGTAGCTAGCAATCCATACCAGCCTGCACAAAGGAACACTGTACCCAAATCTAAGTCTAAAATTTTGAGCTCATTTATCATCCACATTTTGCTTTTTAGCTGTCCTTGGCTCATTGCGTCGCCGTTCCATTGGATGCCACTTGCGTGTAAGCTTTTAATTGTACGTACAATCTGATTGTCTCGTACATCTAACAACAGTCGATAAAGGCTCCATTCATTATCATGAAAGATGAACTTGCGTAAGTCGCCCTGGTCGATCCACTCGCTCTCACGTATGTCATAGTTTTCCTCTACCCTGTCAAATAAACTGTATAGATCTTTCGACACGTCGTCAAGTAGTTTTATATTTTTTATCTTGACATCGTGTTGGTAAGCTAATAGCCTAATGATGCTAGGTTTGTGGTGATTAAAGTATGCTAAACGTAGAGCTGTAAACTTCTTTTCATTTGGATACAGAATTTCCATCCTGTTGATCAATGCATTGTTAGGAAGCATGTGATTCAAATACCTCCCGTAGCCAATCAAAGTCGTTTATCTTACCAAGGATGCGCGGCTTATCTTTGTAACGTTCTCCAAAATCGCGGCCTTGTCTAGCGCCGAGTAAACAAAACTCACCATAGTTGCGCTTCGCACCACGTTCACACCAAACGTTGAGGCGATATTCATTGTCCGTATTATCCCCATTTGGAATAATAGCTGACGCAAGCTTTGTGCACTCACGAAATGCACTTTTCCATGTATTGAAGGGGTCAGTATTGAAAGCTGTAGTATTGCTGATTTGAAATTTCGGGACAAAAGTTGCTCCAATTGTTGTAGTCATATCTACGTTCCAATGTTCTGCCTCTAGCAGTTTTTTCTTAGGAAATAGTTTTGCGCCGCCGTAACCATAAAGTAAATCATTTATAGGATTACGACTACGCCACACAAAAACGCACTCAGTCTCTGGGATCGTTTCATATACGAAGCGGTCCGGACTGGGTGTGAATTTAAACGTGAATTCTTCTTCAATAATTGAGTCTGCATCAATTACATAGAAGTGGCTAGTTTTGCTTTGCCGTGCACATTCCTGGTGAGCTTCAAAGATGCCTTTGATGCCTTGCACCCTTTTTGCATTGGGCGCAAACATCTGTAGTATTTCAAAGTTATCATCAGCAAACGGCTCGTTATAGCTCAGAAAGAATATATCAAGCATGTTTGTCCTTTGTTTAAGTATATGGTAAAATTAACAGAATGTCAATCGTAGATAAATGGATCCTGTTTGGCCAACTTCTTGATCCGGCGCTTACGCTTCCATTTAGCTATTTTATTCTTAATCCATTTCATCGTGGGGTCCTAACTGGGACGCCGTAAAGCTTACTCCAGCGTTCTGCGTCCTCTTTACTATTTACCAAAGGCTCACCACGTATATTGAGACTGGTATTGAGCAGCATAGGGCAGCCTGTCTCACCATGCCAACGTTCAAGCAATCGTCTAAATCCACGTTGCTCATATATATTGGTTTTACCTACAGTTTGCACACGGCTAGTTTCATCAATATGAACTATGCCTGGAAATGCCTTAGGTGCCTTACACCAAGTAGCAAATTGCATGTATGGTGCCTCCCATCCCTTGTGTGGAATTTGGAAATAGTGATTAACATGCTCTTTCAATATAGCAGGGGCAAATGGGCGAAAAGACTCACGTTGCTTGAGTTTGTTAACACGGTCTTTGACGTCATGCAATCTTGGATCTGCTAGTATGCTGCGATTGCCCAGGGCGCGTGGGCCAAACTCGGCGCGTCCTGTTGCAACAGCACTTACACCTACTGTCAGCAAGTCGGAGATCACGTCGTCTATAGGGTAATCACCAGGTATGTCTGTTCCTAAGTATGCATCAGGCATGTGCAGTTTTTCTGGGTTGTGGGCAAGTATGGCGCCTAAGCTGCTGCCTGCATCGCCTGGATTAGGTGGAATCCAAACTCGATCATATTTGTGATAGGCTTCATAGTTGGCAACGCAATTGAGGGCACAACCACCTACAATGACAAGATTTTGGTTATTTGACTTCCTAGTAAACTCTAGCAATCCAAAGAAGATCTCTTCATAAATTGCCTGCACTGCGGCAGCAATATCAGCCAAGTCTTGTACTGTGTTCAAATCAGGGCGCCAGTTCTGACATCCACGATGCAAGTTTTCCTTGAACACTACGTTGAAGTTATATTGGCTTGGCAACTGTACAAAGAAGTCTTTGAGTATAAGATTATAGTATTTGCTCCGATCTCCAACCGCTGCCATTCCCATAAGAATGTATTCGTGCTCTTGCGGCTTTAATCCTAAGCGTTGTGTCATTGCGCTGTACCAAAGTCCCACACTGTTGGGATAATTTTGGCTGGCTATCTTTTTGAGACCAGTAGCAGAGCCTGCCTGCCAGTAACTCAGCGTTTCATATTCACCGATGCTATCAATTACTAACACATCTGCTACGGCAAAAGGCGAGGTGTAGAAACCATAAGCTGCATGGCTATGATGATGCCTTGTTGTATGATGATATTTGTTGACACCAAATTGCTTGAGATAGCTGCGCGGGCTTTGCTTCCAGATCAGTTCGCGTTGGCCAGCCTGAAATTGGCGGCACTTTTTAAGCCAAGGTGTTTCATAGTAATACACCTTATCTGGATACCCATACGCAAGTGCTTCAGCTATTTGGTCTGGGTGTAGGTTTTTGTCGTTTTTGATGCGGCTGTAACGCTCACCGTGGCTGGCGTAGACTACTTTACCGTCTATCATCACAGACAGTGCAGCGTCGTGGCTCATGCCGCTCCATCCCCATTGAATCATTAAACGTCGTCTCCTGCATGTACGGAAATTGGCAACGAACAAGTCGCTGCCAATTCAAAAGTATTTAGTAAGTGCTTAGTACGTGCCGTTTGTAAACTTAAGGTCAGGATCAAGGTCACCGTTCATAATTTCCTGGATCCAAGCAGTGCCTGTCGCAGTGAACGTGTTGTACGCAATCACACCATACTTGTGTGGGAAGTGCATGTGGTACAAGCTGTTGAGCTTCATCTTGTTGTCAAAGCCTTCATTTGAATCTGGGTACTGGTTAAGCACTTGCTCACGTGTCTCGTCGCTTAACGACATCAGTTGCACAATGTAGGCAACAAACTCTTGTGCGCCGCCTCCGAGCTTTTCAGAGCGGTTAAGGCCACCGTTATCGATCCAAATCTGGTCTGTAATCGAGTGGGACACTTCGTGGGTTACAATCGACGCCCAAAGTTCGTCAGTCATTGCAAGTCCGGTGGTCTTATCAGCTTGGTCCGCAATAAACACAAAACGCTCTTTTGCGTAGTCAGTCGTCGGGCTTGAAACTTGGATGCTTTTGATTTTGGTGTCGTAAATTCCGAACACACGGTAGTCAGGATCTCCGGGCTTCAAGTAATAAACTTCGTCTTCAATATTGACGTCGACAGTGTAGGTCAGTTTGTCATAACCTAGGTCATCTTCAAAAATTTGGATTGCTTTAATTGCTCCGCCACATGCGAGGTCAAACACTGCTGAGTCAGCGGCAGTAATTGTAATATCATGCTCACCGTACTCACAATCTGCGGCAGTGGCAGTTGTTGCAACGGTGGCAAGTAGTGCAGCGATTATTGTCTTGTTAAACATGTAATATCTCCTTTGCTTACAATACCAATATAGCAGCAAAGTGCCTTGGTGTCAAGCCTTTTCTTAGGTTTTTCCAAATAAATGCTTGACTATTCCATCTTTAATCTCTATATTCTTGTTCTCAAATCCTCTTAAAGAGTCAGATATTTGTGTATACACATCATCATAGTTACTTATGAATGGTTCGACTGGCGGATTTTCAACCAATATGTTATGTCGTATATGTAATTTATTAAGTGCTTCATCACAATATCCGCTGTTGAACCAATCTGTTTTTGGATCATATGTAAGATCTTCTTTGAATATAATATTGTCATAACTCACATTATACAACGCACCAAATTTGTACGTGACCAGATGAATTGTGGTATGCACGATATGGATAACTTCATTAATTGTTTCATAAGTTACAGTAGACGGTTTAATTTCAATTTGTTTATCTGTTTTGAATGTATGCCAAAAGTCACTTGTACGTCCACGAACCAAACTCATTGCCATGTCAACCAGGTTGCGCCTGAACAGCAACGTGAAGTGTGTTGCACAATCTGTAAATAAAACTTTCTTCTGCAGTTCTGTTAATGTTTCAAAATGATTCGCATGTGAGACCACAACGCAACGTTTTGCATTGTAAATATTATCAATTTGTTCGGCGTGTGATTTTTTACTTTGTATTGAGTTAAATGGCTCTTTACGGATTTTACAAGGAAGAACATATTGTTCAGGAGAGTTATAATCTGTATACGCTTTAAACAAATATGTGCTTGCAGTCCTGGGCATTGATATCACAAATATCTTTTTATTACTCATCTTGCTATGAACCCAACTACTGCCCCTGCTGTAAATATCTTGCGTAGGTCATCTGGATTATCCGTAATTTTCATGGTAAAAAACTTACCAGTCCAGGGCAATTTAAATGTAACAGTGTCTGCCGTGTCTGGCAAGTAGAAGTTAACGAATTGCATAAATCTTAGATGATGGAATTCAGGGTATTCAATAAATCCTTGCTGATCTGGTGACATCCAATCAGTGTGATAACTGTAAACATGCATATGCGTAATTTTGCCGTTAATTGTGTCTATAAACCCAATGGGGGCACCTTGGTAAGTCTTTTGCAAATCTTTAAGTGTTCTGATTCGATAGTTGTTACTGATAACTGTAACAGGCTCTTTTATCCAGGACTTATCATTTGGGCGCATCAACAATACACGTAACGGTTTGTCAAGCATTTGATGTGCTTGGCTTAGTGTGCTGCCTGGATGGACTGTATTATTGAAAATATTACTGAGGACCGGTGGCGAACGAACAGGGTTAGTTGCCATCTCACAACTAACGACTAGAAGTCGCATTATCCTACTAAACAATGCCTCATAATTTACAGTATCAGTATGGCTAACTTGCTCCAAGCATTTCATTACACTCAGCCCTTGTACGTCGTTCTTTGTGTAAGTATTATCCCAGCATGACGGATCTAAATTACCGTCAGACCACAACTGACTAAGCTTTAGTTTCCTGGCGTCAACAAAACAATCAATAAGTGTATACTGTTTTAACACACGTAACCAATCAGCATATGTAGGAGTCGCAAGCGTCTTGTCTTTATGATATTTGTGTGTCAACAGACTGTAATTGACACCCTCGTCTCGCCGCAAAAATATCTTTTCAAAAAGATCTTCTTCCATTACCAAACCATTGGCATTTCTGCCACAAGGCGTTGCAGTTCATCTGATGTTTGAGTAGAGTCTATCTTCTTAAATAGATCAAAATCTTCTCTATACTTTACGAGCATTCCTGCATTGACTGACACTTCTACTAATTCAAGGTTGCCAGGAAACAATCCAGGAAAACCGTTTGCACGGTGTGATACATACGTGTCACGGTTCCAACCCATGCAGCTATACACAAATCGTTGTACTGGCATCAAGTCCTGGGTCTTTTCAAATGCCACATTAGGATCGTAATTGATGGGCGTACCACCAATTGCACAGTGTTGTCGTAGCGTGTTGACTGCCATCACTGCATCAACACCGTCCATTGAAAGAGTGCTAGCGCAATTCGTAATGTCCTCGATAGATTGTAAAGGACTAACGCTATTAACCCATAGCATTGACTCGCAATCATACGCGTCAAACATAATATCCATCACAGTGTCAGTCGAAGTGCTACTGCTCGCCTGCTCTGTTGTACGCTTATGAAATTCTACATTACCATGACCACAGTATTGATCAAAATATTCGTCATCGCTAGTTATAACAATTTTATCAAACATCTTTGATTGCAAACATTTGTCACGAGCAATCTCAACGATGTTACGGCTGTTGAAGTCTAAGTAATTCTTCCTTGGCAACCGCTCGCTGCCGCTTCGGGCTGGTATCAATGCTATCTTCATTCTTTTCTCCATTAAATTGTGAAATATTGCCACTCAATTTAAACTCTATTGGTGCAAATGACATATCTTCTCTTTTTATTTCATGTTCTTTAACCCTTGAATCATCATTTGTTGTTTCATGACTGAATGAATGATTACATGAGAATTCAAAATTACCATCAGCGTCTACATTCCATATAACTTCACCATCATATACTGTTGCTAATCCCCCGCCGAATTCTTCGAGGTCCTTCTCTGGATCATTAATGATTTTGAATGTGTGGGCGCCATAAACTTTGTATGTGACCCAGACATAAGGCAGATATTCGTTGGCCAGGCTAGATGCTAATTGTTCCTGTGGCGTTGCACCCTTAAAAACATTGAAATTTTGATTCTGTTCTTGTGGTATATAGTCTATAAATTGTCCAGGATTTTCTTGTTCAAACTCAAAGAACTGATCCATATTTGGTCGCTGTTGTGCGTTAATGACTGTTCCATCAGAATCTGTCACCATCATCTTAAGCCATTGGTTTGCAAATTTTAGCCGAATAAATCGATGTATAACTGTATTAACATAGTCTTGAGTGTACCAATTTGACATAAATGTATTGTCCCACGGCTGCTCTTTCCAGGCAATATCATATTTATCCCAGTTAATGTGTATGTCGCTTAATACTGCATCACCGCAAGTCATACCTGGACTGAGGACAAAGACCCATTTACGAGAATTATATAGTACATGAAGACTGTGTAGCCATTCAACAGGTCGTTCTGTTGGAAATCCAATTACCCAATTTACATGGGTCTCAATACCAGACGCGCGGCAATCTCGCAAGTTATTTTCAATTTCCCAGACTTTTATCCGTTTCTTCATATCAAGTAGAACTTTTTCACTACCTGCCTCAACACCAAAACTCAGCAAGCTGCACCCACTTGCTGCGACGGCATCAAAAAATTCACGGTCCATTCTACCATCACACCTAGCATAACTGTTCCATCGTATGTCAAGTCCGTCCGCAACGATTTGATCGACAAGTTTTCTGAACTCTTTAAGATTGCCGTTGATTAAGCTATCAACAAACCAAAATCGTTTTATTCTATACTTTTTAATCTGATGTTTCATTTCTTCGATGACACGAATGCTTTCGCGCCAACGGAATTTCCAAAACCAAGTCTCTGAACAGAAGGTACATTGCGCCACACATCCCCGACTTGATTCGATACTCACACCATCAGGGTGTCTATATAGATTCAAAGAGAAATCACTATAATCAGGAAATGGCAATTGATTTAAGTCAAGTCTACTCTGAGTATTACCAAAACTATAAGGACCAGCTTCAATAGGATACTCGTCGAGATTTTCTAAAAGATTGAGTATTTCTTCTTCACCTTCACCAATTACACGATAGTCAACATTATTGTAAAATTCCTGTAACTCTGGCCGCAATTTTTCTGTTGCCTCGCCGTCCATCCAATCAGATAATACCTCAGGGCCGCCAATAACAATCCGAATATTTGGGTTGGCCTTTTTCAATTCGTTCATCACATATCCTGTTGGATGTAAATTGGTATTATAGACACTAAACCCAACAAGTCCAGGTTCAGTTTCTAAAATTTCAAGAACTAGGTTATCAAGAAATGGTTTCAGTGTAGGGTGTATTTCTATATCATAGGCTGGCAAATACCAATGGTCATGATATATGGCATCCCACATATCCTTCTTGAGTTTTCCTTTAAGGAAATGATATCCTTCTATATTAGCATCATGAACATTAATCTCATAACCGTTTTCGCGCAGCAATGAGGTCAGTCTGGCCACATTGTATGGCGGGAAGATAACTCCCCAAGCAGGACATACAACTAAAGATAATCTGGTGTCTTTTAGTGGCTTGTTTAATTCAGACCAATAATCATATCCTCTTTCGTTTTCAAAAGGATCTTCACTCCAATATGTGTATGGACGAACACCATCAAATTCTGATTCAGACCCCAAATGACTGTTGGCATGCCGCATCTTTTCTTCATGCTCAATTACCTTGAGAATGATTTGATCGCGGTCCTCGCTTCCAAAGTTAGGGGTATCAACTTTTTTTTGGGGCACCTGTTGTTCCTGTTGTTTTTGGTGCTTTTTTAATAGCTGCGAGTCGGGTGCGCTTACGTCTTTTTTCTTTGTCATGCATGTTCCTCATAGCAGATTCAAGCTCAGGAAGACTTTTCTTCCAATTTTCTTTTCGTAGTTTATCTAATTCAGAAGTAAGTGTTAAGAAATGTTTCCAGTGGCTTGGGTCAGGCTCAGCACTCCACATTTGGGATAATGTGGCTTCTAGTGATCTGGTGGTTTCGGCTGCCCAATTTGCATCATGTGTTGTGCATTTATCGTTTCCCCAACGCTTAGAAATAGCGTCAATAAATCGCTTGTAATGCGCATCTACATCATGCTTAATTCCACCTGGCAAGTTCTGCACGTTGTAATATTGTGGGCCGTATACATTATGGATATAAATGTCATTGTGTATGCGACGAAACTTTTGCTCTTTAAGCCACCATATTAAATCAAGAACGTGAAATACATTCATTACACTTAATGTCAATGTTATGTTAGCAGACAGATTAGTAAGACGGGGATCTGTATCAATTTTTCGAAGGTTGCGTTCAACCTTGTCCCAACGTCCTGGATGACGAATATATTCATAATGCTCATACATTCCGTCGATGCTCAATCCTAAGTTTACTTTTTTAAACTGTGTCCATAAACCAAACAATTTATCAGGAGTACCAGCCATATTGGTATTATAGTCCAACACCATCTTGTTTGCATAGCCCTTATCGATTATGATGTTAAGCAGCTCTTGGTGTTTGTGATTGATTGTTGGCTCACCGCCTGTAAAGTATATACGATCAACAGTGTCAAGATTGTCGACTAAGTCATTCCACATTGTAGAATCGTTAAACCACTCGCTAAGGATTGGCACATGCCACTTACCTTTTGCATCTTTCTCAATTTTATGCGCTTCACCATCACGCATAACAACTTCAGGATCATCCTCAGACCTAGTTAATGCAATATGGTCTTCATACCATAAGTTGCTGTCAGTTGGCCCACAGCTTCGACATTTTAAATTACACTTGTTGCCAAAACGCAAATCCCACCATTGGATTGGAAAATCCTCATGTTTGATACTACCATCTGGTTCTGTCTTTTCAATTGCTTTATCAATAGTGTCAGGGAAAAGATCAAATGTGTATATACGTCTGCTGCCGGTGCCTGAGTCTTCCTCGTCCCAGCAAAGCTTGCACAAGTCGTTCTTTTTACCGACAAGCATGTCTTTGCGCAATTCTTTCCAGGCTGGTGCGTTCCGATTTTCAGAAATATGGTCATTAAAGTCCAACGTTGATCCGTCATCCTTCTTGACAATCCCCTTAGGTGCCTTTTCATTTTCATGAATCATTTGGCAGCACATGCGAATATTACCACTTGCATCTGTTCCTGCATGATTCCAAGGAATAGAGCAGAATGACTTTCGTGCAATTAACTTTTTATAGTATTCACGTCTACCGTCCTTGAGCTCTTTAACAGTTTTATTTAAGCGCCTGGCAGCTATTGCAAATACTTCTTCATCTGCTATTTTTGAATGTATACAGTCCAGGATAACTGTATCGTCATCATCATATTCTACCACAATCTTTATGACAGAGAGCGGACAGGCAGGATCTAATACCATTGCAGACCGTTCTTCAGACGTGCGATAGTATTTTGGATCTAAACTAAATTTATCTTCTGCTGGAATGTTCATTATTGCCTCTTAAAATATTCTAATTCGTTGTCACTATATTCGACCAATTTGTTTGCGTCGTTCACATCTCTTATGGGTACTAAACTTAGTACCCCCTTCATTCGACCATTGGCTCCAGGAGTGTTCCAGCTATTTATAGCTGCTATTTTGTCCATCATTTCCTGAGCTCGCTCAAGAAAGCCTGGCGGCGCCATAAGCTTAATCTCAAGCCAAAAGTCATCATCAACTGTGTCATGGTGTTCCATAATGATTTTGGCGTTTTCAATGAAGCGGCCCTCATTTCCTGCATATTTGTCCATGCTCTCAAAGTGTGCGCTGAGGTTGACAGAGTTGATATATGTTGCTGCTTCACGCCAGAATTTTGTACTACGGCTACCATTTGATGTTACGAGGATCCATTGGTTACGTGCTTTAAGGTGCTTCAATATATCCATAAACTGTGGATGCATAGTAGGTTCGCCTCCACCAAAATTCCAACGAATTGACTCGCCGCCGCTCCAATTATCAATTACCATATCAATTGCACGTATCACAGTATCAAAAGGTGGAAACTTTTCTGTATTACTGTGTACAGCTGGCCAGCAATAGCTGCAATTATAGTTGCAGCGGCGCCCTATGTCCCAAAGTATTTGGTATGGAATAGGAAAATTCATCTCAACACTAGTTTGATCATCTATAGACTGAACAAAGTTGTCTTTTGTTTGGTGTTGTCCATCATATCCTTTATGTGTTACTGCTAACCCACGGGCATAGCCCTCATTTTTCGCTTTAGATAGAATAACATCTGCACCACACCCGCAACTCTTGAATGGGCACGTAACCCATTCTTCGGGCATATCAAAACCTTCACGTATGTTGCCTAATAGGCCCCAATACTTTTTAACATCGGAAATTTTGCTTTCCCATTTCCAGGCACTAGCATTGATATCAATGTCACGTGTCATATTGCTACCCAGGTTACTAAAGAATTCTTCTTCGGTACGCTTGAGTTCATCCTGTAGTTTTACGTGCTGCTCACTATCTTCCCATCCAATTTTAGGAAGTGGCCATCCGCCATCTGTGTTGTTATTATACCAATCCTCATGTGGATAGGGACCAAATACTCGCTCGCGCTCAAGGCGCCATTCTTCAACTACTTGGTTGTGATGTGCACCTTGGTTTCTATTACTACTTGCGCAATTGGCATTCCAGATGTTACCATCATAGTCAATGTATAGGTTACGAACACCTGCACTGCACTTCCAGCCTTCCCATTGGTTAAGGCCACGAGCAATAGCTTCATCTACACTAACTCGTGTATATTTGCCAGTCTTGTTGTAGATACGTAGTTGCTTGTTACCTAAGGGGACGTTGTCGTCACTTGTAATTGGCATATGTTATTCCATTATTCATTATCTACCTCATAGCGTTCTGTTGGTAGGACTTTTTTAGTCATAATATCAAAATTGCAGTGGCACATACTTTTGTTACAACGCACTGCGCGAGTTGGCCATTGTATAGATTCAGGGCGTTTGATGTTGCCAAATGACCCACCAACACGGCACCAACCACGCATAATTGAGCCGTCAAAGTCAACTACAATTTGTTCAATGCCTGCCCAGCAATCCCATCCTTTCCAATTATTAGTCTTATCGTTTATAAAGCGGTGTGCTGAACTATTTTCACTTAATCCATTCACTTCATCAATCATATCCATGCTGCCACGATATAGATTTTTGCTATGGTCACGGGTGTGTTCAATTTTGATACCTAAATTATGCCATTGTCGATCAATGTACGCAATCTGCTCGTCAGTGTAGCTAAACAGCTCTTCACCAAAGTCGATGATGAGAGGTTGCAGCGCGAGGCTGATGTCCTTTATGGCTATCACTCTCTCAGCCACGTCCTGACACGTATCCCACAACTTAGGGTCATAGTGCATCATAACGTTGACATGTGTGCGGCACACCTTGCTCATAATTTCAACCACTTTAAGGAAGTGTTCAGGATCACTGTGTTCTGCATGAAAGCTGAGGCAAGCGTGATCAAACTTTTCCTTGTTCTGTTCCCACCAACGTAACGTGCGGCTTGCATTTGATATCATTCCAATGTCATGCCCAATACCTTTAATGTACTCTGCGCACTTGACAAAGTCCTTCCAAAGTGTTACTTCTCCACCAGTAAACTCAAAGTAAACTTTACGTGGGCGATAATGCGTAACACACTCATCAATGAAGCGTTGGATGACCTCAAAATCGTTCCAACCAAAGCTGCCATCGTTTAAAATACTAGGACAATAGCTGCAATTGAAATTACACATGTTGCCTAGATTCCAATTGACGACAACCCAGTCTTTAGCTGAGGCGTGGTGATGGTCTAGTTTATTGTAGAATTCTTGTGGTCCTAGCGGCATTATTGTCCCATTTCATTAATCACATCCAGCTCACGTGCCATCGGGTGTACACGGGCTGGATTGATGTAAACTTCCTTAAAGAAACGGCTACCCTGATCATTTAGATCAGCAAGTTCAAGTCCCAATTCGTTACGAAGTTGTTCACCAAGAGTGCGTATTTCTTCTTCTAGTTCGTACACATTCCATTCATAGCCAGTTCGTTCACAAAGACGATTGCCTCCATTATCACTATTTGGTATAAATTTTGGTGCTATATCATTAGCCCAGTATTTATTAAGCCATTCAAAGTCTCTGACAGAGCGCCAATCCCACTCATCGCGACGCAAATTTGTCATTACAGTCCCAAGACGTGCGCCATAAATTGCCCATAACCCATTATGCGCATCTGCACCAACAGTCTGCCAAACTAGCAAGCGTTGGTAATTCTTACGATGAATTTTCTTGATATTATGCTTACCAACAACGTCTCCATTATCGAGTGTCATCTTGCACCCTTCTCTGAAGCCCGCTCTCCAAGCTTGCAGTGGGCTCGCATTGTTGTAGACGTGGCTGTATACGTTGTTCATTTGAACATAGTTTATATTCCAACAAAAGTCAACCTGTGCTTGCAAATTATTTTCTGGTGCTGCTTCGTGTGTGCGCATGTTGTTGATGACGTGAACTGGCCAACATTTGATGCCGCCATTGCCATATACAAGTCCATTGATTTCATTCTTTGCAGCCCAGCTCATAACATCAGCTTTGCCTACTTTATCTATATCAATTTCTAGATTGAAGAACTCTGGATCGACGATGTTGTCTGCGTCCACTGTGATTATACGTTGTGTGTCAACTAGTGCCGCTGCGGCTTTGTGTGCAGCATCACTACCGTAAACGCCATGGCTTCGTTTTGCCCAAGGACATTTGCTCAATAGGTCATGCCAGTTATCGTCTGCATTGGGCTCGTCATAACTAATGAAGACGATATCTATATCATTAATTGGAGTGAGTGTCATTTACGTTCCTCTTATTCAATTTGAGTGCAGGATTCTGGTATAATATGTTTACATCCATAATGTCGAAATCTACTGCAATTCGTTCTTTATTTCCCATTCTTAGCTTATTGACATCAATTATATGCTTAGAAATGTAATGGTCTGTTGTTTTTCCTGTAAAATATAATGGCAAGTAGCGGTAATATAACCCAGCAGAGGTGAGCTGTTCTGCGCTCACTAAACTTACAATATCTACATACTTACCATCTTGAATCAAACTAACATGAGAGTCAGCGTCATCTGTTACACATTGTATCTTATGACTCCAACGATGATCGTCTATTTCCTTAGGCTTTACATAATCTTCATCGAACGATTCAAAGTAATAGTTTTTAAATTGTCGTCGAGTTAATACAGAAACTTTGCTTGCTGTAATATGTCTAATGATGTCATCCATTGGCGCCGCAAAACAATTACTATTGATTAATTCCATTGCGTCAATAGTAATTGTTTTAAGAAGGTAGTCTGGGTTATTGTTTTTAATTACATAGAATTTGAAATCAATCTTTTCATTTAACAATATTTCATTTTGCATATTTCTTTTAATCAATTTATGAACCATATCTTTATTCACTTCAAATGTTAAATAATGGTTCTTAGTGTAATGCCTGACACGTATGTCCCATTCCTTTATTTTAATTTGAGGAATAATTGACAGTTTGTCTTCTTTATTGCGCAGTCTAAGATATTCATTCTTTGCAACTAACTGGTCATTATCAATAACGTAGTTTGTTCCTGCCGCTTGTCCACGTAGTATACGATATGCATTTTTATCATCTGTTACGATAAATGGCGCAAGAGAATCAGACCGGGGATTACATCCAACAGATATAATCTCTCCTGTCCAATCATTAAAATAGATATAGTAATTAGGCTTTGGTTTTATTCTTGGTGTTACTGAAATCGTCATCAAGTTGCTTTATTAAATTAGGCGTAATGACCTCTGGGTCACCGTAATGGAAAATGCCGTGCAGTCTGTAATTATTAACTTTGATATTTAAATCACTAGTGATCCATATATTCTGAGACTCAGACCAATTAAACGGTTGATCCTTATCAGCATCAAATAGGAAGTCAATTTCAAGGTCTGTGTATTTAAATTTATCGGCTATTGCATATTGTTCATGCAAGCTATCAGCAACAATATTAGTCATTAGCGTAAAGTCAAAGTCATCTGCCTTAACTTCCGACAGATAACGGTCATAAATTTCTCTCCAAGAACGGAACATAGGATCCGCCATTTTGAAGAACTCGCTTGACTTTTGTTCTTTTCTGAAGTAGATTACCCCAGAGTTGAATGCTTTGATATTGTTTTTATCCTGCGCGATAAATTTCTTGTCGTTACGAATATTGTCTCCTCGATAGTTATGTGCTGTTGCAAACACAATGTCATCGATATCTCGCATATCCCAAAGGCTCTTGATATTATCAATTGCTAATGAGTAAGTATTAATTATCATGCTCTCGTCGAATGGTGTGCAGTGATACAGTTGCCAAAAATCAATGAACATATTGTGGTGACTTGTATCACTACGTCCATATGGGAGTTCAACAATATAATCAAATCCACTTTCATATCGACGTGGGACATGGTCAAACTTATGCACCACAACACATGTTTCACAGTCCGGATCTGCTAATTTGAGACTGATACTTAAAGCATACGCGCATTTAATATTCTGCGTTTTTCCAACGTCATCGACACCAAGAAATATATATCCGTTTGTCATCTGTTATCCAATTCAAGTGCAGCCATAATATCATCAAAATTGCGATCTAATGCTCGTTTGTTCATGACATGAACATTTTCTTTTTGTATAAGAGTAAGGGTGTCTTTCCAATTCTCTTGACGATCATTGACCAAATACCCCCATTCATCTACAGTGTTAATTGAAACAATATCGTCGTGTTGACTCATGTTTATCATTGATGTAGGGAATTTGTCGATTAGATCTCCATGCCCCATACCATTTAACATATGCGTTGCTATACTTACACAATAATCTGTGCGATACATTTTGCCAGGGAAACCATAATGAAATTTGTAGAAATCGTAATTCTTAGATATATGTTCCCATGTCTCAAAAAATAGCTTTGTTAACGATTGGGTCTTGTCAAAATATATAGCAGTGCTCCAAAGCATTGGTATACCATAATCATGTAAATGTTGCTGTGGCAATGCTGGCGGCTCACCAATCAATGATTCCGCAGATTGAAATAACGTGACTGCATTATCTGTATCAAAAACGTATGCAAGCGAATCATTTTGCACAATATAATCTATATCCAATAACAATGTTTTGTCATAGGGTGTATATTGAAATACCTTATGTTTGTTGCCGTTCTTAAATTCACTTGTGAATTTATGGTATGGTGAATCATAATGTGTTCGTTGATTGACACGAATGTCAGGATCAACCAAAACAATCTCGTCGAAAGCCTGTTCAGCATATTGCCAATAGGAACTAGTTTTAGACCATTCCCATGTGCCTGCATCAGTGATTAAGCAAATTTCGTGACCAGGCATATAGCGTTTAGCATACCTAGCCGCAATAGTAGACAATTTTACATAATCAATTTCTGTCGTGTTGTATGCAAAAAATACAATGCCTGTAGTCGTCACCAGTCCATAGCCTTTTTAACACTTCGTGCTTTTGATAGTTTCTTCATTTGTGTCGAATACTCATTTATAGCAGTAAAGTAAACGTTCATCAATTCTTCCTTGAAACCAGGCAGGTCGTCGATTTCAATCGGATTGTCGTTGCGATCTAATAGTATCGCATCAGTGTGTCCGTCATTAATCAACATATTGACAAATGCAATTGTAGTTTCATCAGCAAAAAATAGCCCATTGTTCTTGTGCACAATGCGCATGGTTTCAAATCTACGTGTTACTGTAACGCGGCGGTTTTCAATAGTGGCGCGATAGTTGGAAAAGGTCAGTGCCTTTTCAAGTCGTTCATCCATGGTAACTCCTTATGTCATGACATTATGCACTTATTTTAGGGGAAAGTCAAATGATTTCTGTGGGTTAATGGTCGTCAGTTGAATAAGTAAGTGTTCCACCACTTGTGTAAGCAGCATAACCAGTGCTATCAACACCAATACTGAATGTGGTCCCGTTGATAATAGTTGCAGTGAAGGAAAGGTCGTTAACATCTATCATACCAACAACATCAGTAATTGTAACTGCGCTGCCGTCTGTGATGCCACTTGTGTCAGCAATAGTAACCACAGCTGGATTAGCTTGGCTGATAGCAGTTATCGCTGTAGTTGTAGTTGATTCAAAGGTATTAAAGACTGAAAGTGTTGGGTTGGTTAACGCTGAAAATACTGCTGAATTATCTACATATGCGTCAGCTTCCAAATACCCGCCCGAATATGTTGTTGTTCCGACAGTAGTAACATTAAGGTCCTGATCATCAAGTGTTGCGCGGATATCCATTGATATCTGTCCAGCTGACGGAGTATCTTCAAGGATACGGGCATCCCATCCAATTACCAAAGTGTCATATGTACCATACGAATCAAAAGCACCGCTAGCATCTACTGGCGCTTGTGGAGTTGCAGAAGTAAAAATTCTTTGATATATAGGAGATAGATCATATGCACCCAGTCCTGATTGAACTCCATTTGTGCCTGATTGGAATGTAACAGCGTGGTTAATTGACAAAATTCCCATTGCTTCAGCGACCTGATTCCAGTTATTATATCCCTGATTCAGGGGGTCCCCAGTCATTGTAATTTGGGCGCGGCACTCACTACCTGTATTAAAGAAATGTCGCATCTCATCATAAGAGTTCCAAGTATAGCGCATAGTACCGATAAGCTGGTTGTTCCAGTTATTAGTCCTTGTGAAAGTTTCAACAGAATTAAACGCTGTTGAGTTAAAGTTCCGCCAGTTACGAGCTTGATCTATGATATCAGTATTAATAGTGGACGTAATCAATGTGGTGTCTGATGCAAGTATAACTGCGCCTTGTGCAATCCGTGTTAAAGTGCTTGGTCCATCAGTACGGACTTCCATAATATTAACTTTATCAATAAGGTTGTTTATATTGGCCTCTAGATAAGCTTGCAACGTCTGTTCATCAGCTAAAACTGGATCAGAAGTAGAAACAGGATAAACACTTGCTTGCTGCCCCCAACCATAGCGATGCTCAGTCCTATCAAATACTTGTAGTGTTGCATTTGCTGCTAATGGATCAATAAATGTAATTGAAACTGGTTGATTAAAGTCAAAGACATAATCAACACCATCAGTTAGTGTAACGTCATCGACGTATACCAAGAGGAAGGCCGATGATTCAGGGTTTGCTGTCAAGGTACGTTGCGCGCCTGCTGATTCACCAGCTGGAGCCGCAGTGTCATTCAATAGTCTGTTACTTGTGGAAAAGGCAAGTCCAGACGTGTTGTCGCTGAAGATACGATTGACTATGAATGCCAAATCGTTATAATCTTCTATCTCTATTAGTCCGCCTGAAAATAGTGCCGCCACGTTACTTTGTTCCTACTACCACCTCAATGATGCCTGATGCCTCATTGATTTTGTCTTCTAAAGCCCGCCCAATAACATATTGCCAATCTACTCCAGCAATGTCTCCAGCACTCATTGCGTGTCCTGGAATGCTACTTGATACTAAGCGTTCTCCTTTACTTACCTTTCCGACAACCTGCACTGGAACTCGTCCACTGAGGGCAACGTAAGGATGCGTCTTTTGACTGCCCGCGCCGCTATTCATAGCAAATGCTGGCTTATCTGAAACTACGCCAAATACGTCTGGGCAGTATTCTTTATCTGTTTGTGTGATTTCCTTGGCGCCGCCAATTTTAACCACTGTACCATAGTCATAGTCTTGATCTGCTTCATAACGCTCTGCAAGGTCAGCGTATAGCGCAGTTGTTGCCGTTCCCGAGAAAAAATATCCTGTCGTAGTATTTAAGTTTACACCACTCGTTATATCTGGAAACTCTGTATTGAGCAACGTAGAACCATTTTCAAGATATTCTGTGTTTACACCTGATGTTTGTGGAATCCACGAAGTTATATCATTTGATGCAATGCTGACAATCTCACCAGCCACAATTGTTTCCAACGTGCGGTGTGTAACATCATCTGTATCGTAACGTGTACGGGCAACCACTCGTGTATCGCCTGCAACATCACTAACTGCAATCCAAGATCCGTTATAATAAAGATACAGTACACCTGTATCACTGTCAAGCCAAAAGTGCCCGTCTGACTCACCAACTGTTGTAGGTGCTGCTGATTGAACTGTCATACTTGCGATTGCTTTCCAGTTACCACTGTTGGATACTGTGTCATCAAAATATTTGAGTTGGTTATTTGCTGAGTCATACCATAGCTGACCCTCTACTGGTTTGCTTGGCGCGGAACCACTCGCGAAGTTTTCCAGTATGTGTAGCAGATCTTCAGCAACCACTTCACCGTAATTCTTGTAGCCTTGGCCGACAAGTCCGATATTGGTTGTTGTGTTAACTGCTGAGTTAGCGACCGAAATCGCTGATTTGGTTCCGTCTGTGAAATCTACTGTATATGCCATTTTTTATCCTGCCGATATCCTTACGGTGTAGACGATTTGAATTTTTCGATTAGCACTTTTTTGTACTGGGTGAAAAATTAAATGTGTTAGTAGTCTACCTTGTTGCGACACAAGACCTATCTCATCAAATACAAAGTCACCCTCTTGGCTGCTCGCATCATCAAGTGGATCTTGCCCTGCGGGCTCACCATAGTCTAGTGTGCTTGTTATGACGACGTCTGAATATGTCGCCCCACCACTGTGTGAAACAGCGGTATTATTATCTGGATTTTCATCCGAATTAAAATCAACCACTTTACTGTAATTGCGGTTGTATAGTTCTGCTGTAATGTCTGTAACGTTTACTGATCTGTAGGTTACATTCCCACTGCCGTCAATAATGACGCCACCATTACCATATGCTAGTTCTTGAATGAATCCTGAAAAAGAATTAATACCAATGCTATTACTAAGTGCGGATGCAATAGCAAAGCTCATATTTTCACGATGGATAGCATTGCGACGGTTTAATATAACCTCGCCAGTATCAGGGTCCCTAATCAGGACGTGTCCTTCTACGTGTAATTTTAAATGATCCAAAGTGGTATACCTATTCTATCATAGTATTTAGTTGCTTGAAAATCATGCCAAGTCGCCGCTTAGTGTTGCAACGGTTGCGCTCTTAAATTTGAGGAATGCTGTTCCATACTGTCCAGCTGTACTAAGCAGCCCGCCGCGACTGTTAATCGTCATGCCGCCTGCCACTGCAAATGTAATTGCACCAGCGCCACCTTGTTCAAAGAAAATTTCATCATCTGCTGCAAAGCCAACGCCGCCATTTATTGTGATTGTAACTGGGCTAGCATCTGTTGTTTCTTTATACTTTGAGACATCGCCAAGCACAACGCTGTAAGCACCCGTAACTGACTCAATTGGAGCAAGTGCATATTGTGTTGCATTAGCTTCTACGCTATCAAGTTTTGTTTTATCTGCTGCGGTTAGTAATCCAGCCTCGGAAACTGTTGCAGCTAAAATTACTGCATCTGTACCATCACTTGAAGTAACTGTACCAGTTGTTGCTGCGGTTGTAAAACCTAAGTTTGTTGTAACGTTTACGTTCGCGCCAGCTGTAATACCGTCTAGTTTTGTTTTGTCTGTGCCTGTTAGCAAACCAGCCAAAGCGCCTGTTGCTGCTGGTATTGTTGCATCTGTGCCATCACTTGATGTAACTGTACCATCGTTTGCCGCTGTTGTATATGCAAGGTCGGTGCCAGCCCCCAAGCCGCCCCAAGCCGCCCCATATCCTTCAAATGCACCCAAGTCGCTATTGTATCGTATCATACCAGCTGCGCCAGCTGGGCGTTCTAGAGTTGTTCCGCTTGGAACGTTAATTGCATCAGTACCACCTATTGCAAGCACTGCGCCATCCCATGTTAGGTTTGCATTACCTTCAATTACGGTCGCGGTTGTCCAAACTGCTAGCTGGTTGTTAACTGGTGTACCAGTTGGTGAAACTACACCAGCTAATGCCCCAGTAAATGTAAGATTTCCACCAATAGCAAATGTTGCTCCATCCCAAGTAAGTTCAGGCACACCTTCCATTGCGGTTCCACCTGCCCAAACTCCAAGTTGGGTTACAAGTGGTGTACCGCTTGCTATAACTGAATTTTGGGTACTGGTTGTATCTCCCCAAACTGCCGCGCCGGTTGAATTATCCAAACATATATATGCAATATCATTTGTTTCGTCAATCCAGATATCACCAACTTCAATTGCACCGTTACCACCGGAATTATTGCCATCATCAGTAACGCTTGGGGGGCTTGTGGCCCCTGTTGTTTTAAATGGCGCACTATCTGCAATATTGTCCATCTGAGTTCTAACATCTGTCGCAGTGATTGCGCCAGCACCGTTGGTTGGAAACAACGTTGTTGTTTGGATTTTGAACTCTTGGTTAGTTAATTGTGCCATTTAGTTTTCCCTTGCATCATTTGTTTTACCTGTTATAGTATTTAGTTTAACTAGATGCCTCCGCTATTCCGGTGTCGTCAATGTCAACGCCCCACATTACGAACTCGGAGATGAAGCCGTTGAAATCATAACCAACGTCAATTTGCGTGGCTGACAGGTCAGCTAGTACAGTTGGTGTTGTATTGGCTGTCGCAATGTTCCCATTTAATCCGCCGTTAATAAACGCAGCGCCGTGTCTCTGCGCTATACTGAAAGACACGTTCACACCGGGAGTAAGTTGTGTTCCTGTGACAGTTACTGTGTCAGTAGCGCCGCCTCCAGACTGCCCCGGCTCATAGCTACCAGTTTTCGCAGCAGTTGCGTTAAGATCGGAGAAAACACGGTTGGCGTTGGTGATGTAATGCCGGAAGAACGTGGCCTCATACGCCCCAGTATCAGCGTAAGTAATTAACCCGCTCATCGAGTAGCTTTGCGCCGTGGTATTGGCTGGCGTCAACGCCCCTGCAACCGACAGTGTCTCGGCGGCTCGGGCTACTGTTGCACCGCTGGTTGGGATGTGTGAACTTGGCACACTAGCGTCTTCTACCTGCATACCCCATGCATAGTAGGTTTCGGTTGTGCCGCTGAAGTTAATAACATAAAACGTGTGCGGCGTTACGGTCGTTGTGGCACTAACGGAACACCTGTACCAGCCGTTGCCAACGTCTTCTATTGTCGGGATGCCGACTGCCGTGTATCCCGCTCCGTTTGTTGAATATGCCCCGGCTGTACCAGCGCTCAAGTTAATAACTGAAGCTACCGAATTAGCTGCGCCATTGTCACCAATCGCCAAGTAGACCAAAGCCCCCGTTCCCTGCTTCAAGTAGCATGAGAATGTCTTAGTGGTGGCAGTAGACAATATGGTATTATAAAAGTATCCGCCCGCTCCGGTGTTAGTAATCAGAGACGCTGTTGTTTCGCCCGTAGGACTAGTCGCGTTATTTTGCGTTATGGTGGTGTTCGGGGCGACGTAAGTGCCACCCGCGCCCGGTATGCTTTCAACTTCTAGGTTCGTCGCCGCAGTACTCTCAAACCGCAGGCCAGTCTTTACCGCGCCCGACGCTGCGTTCAGTGTTGGTAGGGCCGCGGTGCCTGTTGTTGGAACGTATAGTCCGCTTACGGCGTCGCCGCTGTTAGCTACAACGCCGTTAAGGTCGGAGCGGTACACACTAGGTGCTGCCACACGTAAAGTAGCAGCCAGGCCTCCAGTTCCCCAAAAGCCTAACACGATGCCAGAAGCTGAAATATCAACAGTTGAGGTTCCAGTGAGAGTTAAGGTCCAGTAAGTACCGTTGTCTACAACAGCCCCTGATACATCTGAAAAGGCGCCGCCGTCTGGCGTATCCACGAAAGAACCTGCTGCAGGGTCAAACTGGCGAAGTCTAAGGCGGGTGGCGCCCTGTTGACCTAAGTACAAATCCAATGGACCACCAGAACTGCCAGCCTTAGATACAAGTATCTGCCCTGTACGGCCTTCCAGTAGGGGCCAGTTTTCTACCTGGAAGCCAGCCCTAGAGCTTGTGTCAGCTGTAATATTTATATCAACCCAGTTAGTACCTGTAGGCGAACCAACACCACTGTCTGTAATTGTAGCATTTGCACCCACATATGTGGCAGAGATGCCTTGACTGTCTTTCACCAGGTTATGCGCGTTCCACTTGGCTGTGGGTGCATCAGCTGCGAATGTGTGGGCGTTTCGGCGTGGCAGGTATACTGCCGCACCGACATTATCAACGTAGCTTTTCTCCGTATCAGGATCAGTTACCATTCCACCTAAATCAGCGCGGTTTGAGACAAAGTTCTCAAAGTCCATTGTCTCTGTGCCAACAGTCGTCCAAGTGACCGCACCTGTGCTAGTGTCGAATGTGTTTCCGGTAGCAGCCTCGGCGAAACCATAATACATTTGCTTCGCCCCCACGGCGGGATTTGTCGCTTCAATAGCGCAGTAAAATGAACCGTCACCATTATCTACGATTGTGGAGCTATTCAGAGTTGCTCCACCAGTGTCGTTAGTTTCAGAAACTACCCCGGTGCTTAAATCAAACACCGCTGTCGCGTACTTATTGAACTCTCCCCTCATAGTAATGAACATGAAATTGTGTGTTCCCGGCGTGACTTTAACACCTCGCGCCTCTCGTACTCCGTCGAAGTAAAAACCATTAAGACGCAAGGCGTGTATTCCGGTGGAGGCGGTGCAGGTGACTGTTGCCCCAGAACTCGTTGCCCTATCTAGGGTAAAGGCAGAAGGGAGTGTCCTAGACTCTGTGTTATGCGCGTTCCACTTCAACAGCCCATCGCTGTCAGTCATTGTGGCTGGTTCAGTTAACCCTGCATATGTAAGTGCTGTATCAAAATCAGTATAAACCCTATTGATTCTGTAAAGATCATTAATAAAGTCAGCTACATACTCAGGCTTAAACCCGCGAGCGTTATATAAACCGTCATGTGCTGCCGCTTGCAACCCTATTTGATTTAAGCGTACACTCATTACGCAACAATTCCAATTTGTCCTTGCACCACCCATTCATCAGTTGCGCGTTTGTATAGTGTGCATCCTGCATAGGCTGCCGGGGTCATTGTGCCGCTTCCTGCAACCACTCCGTTTAGTGTTACACCGCCTACGCCAGTAATTGTTGCTGCCGCTGTTATGTCAATAAGTGATACGTTGATAACTGTACCGACAGGGAACGCAATTGTTGCATTAAGTGGAATCGTTATGTCAACTGCGCCACCACTTGTATTAACTTCCAATATACAACTTCTGTCTGTTAGTACCAATGCGCGGCTGGCAGCAACCGCAATAAGTGTAGTATGTATTACTACATTACCTGTCGCTATAATATCTTGCGATGCATCAATTGTCATAGCTGTTACTGAATTAGTCTGGAATTCAATGCTTGCCGCTTCATCTGTTATAATACTCAATGTGCCTGTACCGCGGTGGATTAATTGACCTGTTGCATTTGTACCGCCGCTGCGGATTAAACGCATCGCATAGTCACCGTATGAAGCAGTGTCACTTACAAGATCTATATATGCATCGCCATCGGCAAATCTACCAGTACCAATTTGGACACCTGCTGCACCAGTCGTTAGTGTTGAACTGCCGATGTTTAACAATAGAGGGGTAGGACCGTCACCCGTCATCGTTACTGTGCCGGTTGGCCCAACAGTTAGGCGGCTGATTGAATCAGTCTGAAAATCAATTGTTGCCGCCTCATCTGTTATGACACTTAATGTTCCTGTCCCACGATGAATTATCTGTCCTGTGCCATTGGCTCCAGAATTGCGAATCATTCTTAAACCAAAGTCAGTATACGTCGCACCGTCAGCCACAAGATCCATATACGAATTACCGTCACCAGTTCTACCATTACCGACTTGCAATGCAGCAACACCAGACGTCATCGCAGGGTCGCCAATATTCATTACTGTTGCGGCGGCGCCTTGTCCGATC
>Ga0115547_1000294_pt1 | contig 34542 bp, 35 predicted proteins | sample COGITO_mtgs_1004_3_FD_87185 | JGI IMG/M metagenome (GOLD analysis project Ga0115547, IMG submission 87185) | Pelagic marine microbial communities from North Sea - COGITO_mtgs_100420 | ecosystem: Environmental > Aquatic > Marine > Epipelagic | place: Germany:Helgoland, sampling site Kabeltonne...
ATATTTACCAGGTACGCACTGCGGTTTTGTGCAATTTTTACGCCACTACTTCAACTCACGATCATTGTGACATATGTGTTTTCGAAACCAATCCAGCTCTTGCTTGATAAGCTAATTAGCCCAGCTGAGCATGCGTTTCATTCCCGTCACGAACTCGGTATGCTTATTAGCGAGCATCATAATGAAACCGATAGTGAGCTCGACGACGATGAAGTCGAGATTATTCAGAGCGCACTTCAAATGAGCGAAAAGCAAGTCGGGTCGATCATGCAGCCGATAGAAGAGGTTTATTGGCTGACTGACGAAGCAATATTAAATGCCGAGACAGTCGACCAAATTAAGGCAAATGGCTATAGTAGAATCCCAATTTTTTCAAAAGACTTGACACGTTGTTTTGGAGTTCTGCTCATGAAAGATATGGTCGATATTGACTTCGATAATTCGCCGCAGCCGATACGTTCATTTAAGTTACACAAAACTCAGCTTATTGGGAGCCGGACGGCGCTCGATACAATGCTCCGTAAGTTTTTTACGCTTCGAACGCACCTCGCTCCAATCGAAAAAGATAACAAAGTGGTTGGGATTTTGACCGTAGAAGATCTCATCGAAGAAATTATCGGACACGAAATTGCTGACGAAACTGACCACATGCTAGCGCGTGAATAGTTCATTATACTTGTGGTTTTACACTTCAGACGCTACAGTAATAGATATGGATATACAAACTGAACTTTCAAAAACATTCAAGGGTGAAATCGATTCGACTGAGGCGACTCGCGAAAAATACTCTCACGACGCCAGCTTGTTTGAACTTGTTCCTGAAACTGTCATTTTTCCTAAAGATGCAGATGATATTAGGGCGGCCGTAGAATTCGTTAATGCCAACCGCAAAGATCATCCGGAGCTTAATATTACAGCGCGTTCACAGGGTACGTGCATGTCGGGTGGTGCAATCGGACAATCAATAATTTTGGATGTGAGTAGGCATATGACGTCACTTCTTGCTGTCACGCCGGAGATGGCGCAAGTTCAGCCGGGTATGATGTATAAGGACTTCGAGAAAGAAACGCTCAAGCAAGGGTCGTTGATGCCAAGCTATCCAGCGAGCCGAGATCTTGCTGGTATTGGCGGAATTATGAGCAATAACTCTGGTGGCGAAAAATCACTTGAGTACGGCAAAACTGACAATTTCGTAACTGAGCTTAAGATGGTACTTTCGGACGGAAACGAATATACAATTCGGCCGCTGAATCGTGACGAGCTGAACGCCAAAATGGGACAAGATGATTTTGAGGGAGACTTGTACCGCCAAACATTTGAGCTTCTGGATAAGAATTATGATGAAATTCAGGCTGCTGCGCCGAAAGTTACCAAAGATTCGACTGGGTATCATTTGTGGAATGTATGGAACCGCGAAACGCAAATATTTGATTTGACGAAATTATTTGTTGGAGCGCAGGGAACGCTTGGTCTTATTACCGAAGGAAAATTTCGACTCGTGCCTGAGAAAAAACATTCAGGGCTTTTGGTTTTATTTTTGAAAGATATCAACGAGCTTGGAGAGTTGATTCCGGCTGTGCTTGCACATAAGCCTGCGACATTTGAATGTTTTGATGATCAAACGTTATGGCTTTCGATTAAATTTTTACCAAGTTTTTTGAAAATGCTAGGTCCGGTCAAGTTTATTAAGTTGCTATTCAGCTTAATTCCGGATGGGTTGCAGTTGCTGCGCGGAATTCCAAAACTTGTCGTGATGGCGGAGTTTAACGGTAACAGTGAAGCCGAGGTTCGGTCAAAAGTTCGGAAGCTTCATACAGAGCTCTCGAGTCGTCGTGCACGTTATGAGATCAATGGCTTCGAAGAAACGCCTACTGAGGGTAAAAGTGAGAAGTTCTGGATTATGCGACGCCAGAGTTTCCAATTGCTGCGCAGTAAAGTTAAAGATAAACATACAGCACCATTTATTGACGATTTCGTTGTACCACCAGAACATTTGGCTGAATTTTTACCGCAACTTCGCAAGATTATAAAAAAGTACAAACTTTTTGCGACTATTACTGGACATATTGGTGACGGAAATTTCCATGTTATACCACTCATGAAAATCGAAGATCCAGAAGAGCGAGCCAAGCTTGAGCCGTGTATGACGGAGGTCAACAAGCTAGTTATCAGCTACGGTGGAAGCGTTTCGGGTGAACATAATGACGGATTGGTTCGCGGGCCATGGCTTGACCAAATGTACAGTCCAAATGTTCTTGGTTATATGAAAGAAATGAAGGCTCTGTACGATCCACATAACATCTTCAATCCGCACAAGAAAACTGACGCCGATTGGGACTTTAGCTTCTCTCACATCCGTAAGAAGTTTTAGCGTGTAAGAAGGATTGAAGTTAGCACTCTAGACATGACAGTGCCAATTCGGTATAGTAGTAACAGATGGATAAACGAGATTATTATGAAGTACTCGGCGTCAGCAAAGGTGCGAGTGCTGATGAGATAAAAAAGGCTTTTCGCAAGTCTGCTGTTAAATATCACCCAGATAAAGAAGGTGGTGATGAAAAAAAATTTAAAGAAGCTAACGAAGCGTACGACGTCCTAAAAGATCAACAAAAGCGTCAGCGCTACGATCAATTTGGTCACGCTGGCGTCGGCGGGGCTTCTCAGGGCGGTGGTGCGAGCGGCAATCCATTTGGTGGATTTGGTGGAGGACAAAGTTTTGATTTTGGTGATGGCGGCCTTGGTGATATATTTGGGCAATTCTTCGGTGGCGGCCAGCAACAACAACAGCAAGCGCGCCGTGGACGCGATGTTGAAACAAATCTCACGCTGACATTTGAACAGGCTATTTTTGGGAGCGAAGAAACGCTTAATCTCGAGATGGAAGATGAGTGCTCACACTGTCACGGTACGACGGTTGAGCCGGGTCATGCCATGAAAACCTGCCCAACGTGTAAAGGTGCTGGTCAACAAAATCGAGTGATGAATACAATTTTTGGACAAATTCAACAAGCCGTAGTATGCGAAGCATGCCGAGGCCGTGGCAAAGTCCCGGAAAAAGCTTGTAGTGTTTGTAAAGGCAAGGGAACTGAACGTCGTAAGCAGCCCTTTACTGTTAAGATACCGGCGGGAATCGATGACGGAACGACGATTCGTTTAAATGGTCGTGGTGAAGCAATTGGTGATGGAGAACGAGGTGATCTATACGTCAATATTCGCGTTAAAGCTCACAAAACGTTTACTCGTGAAGGTGACATCATTCTCAGTGAAGAGCATGTATCGATGATTGATGCGGCACTGGGTACCGAAATCGATGTGGCGACGGTTGACGGAACTGTGCGGATGAAAGTGCCAGCAGGCACGCAAAGCGGCACTGATTTTAAGCTCTCAAGTCACGGCGTGCCGCATATGCGAGGCAGCGGTCGTGGTGCACAAATTGTGAGTATCATTGTTGACACACCGACGAAGTTGAGTAAGAAACAAAAAGAGATACTGGAGCAATTTAAAAAATCCAATAAAAAATCTATATTCTAAAATTGAATTTCTTCAGCCAGCAGGCGAATATTGACATATGTTTAAATTAGTTTTATTGTAAAATGACATGAAATCAGATCAAGCAACCAACGAGTTTAAAGACGTTTTAGTTTTTTTTAGCTACCGTAGCCATAAATATGGCTATATAGAGATGCTATTCTCACGACTTCAAAACGCATCTCGCGCAAAAAAAATGAATTTACAGCGAGGCTCATTGAGTGACCTTCATATAGAGATTAAAAATAGTCAGATGCGTATTGTTGAATCGCTGACAAAGCGCGACCTGCAAAATTTTGACATAGTTTATTTCGAACTTTGGTACAAAGCGCAGCAGCAAGCACTTGCCGCAGCGACGTACCTTGAGCGTAAAAGTGTATCTTATTTTAGCAAAGAGTTAGCGCAGATAGTGCCGCTAACGAAGGTTGGTGAGCTTGCGGTAATGGCCGACAATGGCATATCTTTAATAGATTCGTTCATGAGTAGCCATCGTGAAATAAAAAAAGTTTTTAAAAAACAACCACCATTTGCATATCCACTGATTATGAAGGCAGCCGATGCCTATGGAGGTAAAAGTAATTTTTTAGTTAACACGTACCAGCAAGTAGTCGAGATTTTAGATACACATAAAGATTTACAATTTATCATGCAGGAGTTCATACCAAATCAATGTGATTATCGGTGTTTGATCTTTGGCGGTAAGATAAGACTGCTACTCAAAAGAACTCGCGACTCAAGAAGTGATGGTCATTTGAATAATACTTCAGCTGGTGCTGCCGGAGAGATTGTAGAGCTAGATACAATTTCCAGTGAAGCACAATCAATGGTTTGTCGAGCTGCATCGACGCTAAATCGATCACAATTTGCTGGGGTTGATCTTGTTATTCATCAAGGCACGGGAAAACCATACATTTTGGAAGTTAACCAAACTCCGCAAATTGAAATTGGTGCAGAAGTGGAGCAGAAAATGGAAGCGCTGCTTGGATATATGGAAAAGGGTATAGATGAATAAGCCACTTATAATATTTGTTTTTACATATCAAAAGAGCGATACTAGTACGCGTTATGGCGGCTTTGCAAAAAAATTACAAAAAGCCGGCGGGTTGTTGGAATATGATGTACTGACTGTTGCCTTAGAGAATCTTATTTTTTCAACAAACGAAACCGGGTCGGTGGCAGTAATTGATGCAGTATCAAACATTGATATGCGCCAAGCTGATTTTGTTTATCTGAAGTCGTGGGAAGCTATGCCAGAAGAAGCTTCGGCGCTCTGTAACTATTTACACCATCTCGGAATATCATTTATCGATACTTTAGCATTAGGGATGGGGGTGTCAAAGCTTGCTACTACGTTCCGGCTCTGTGGTCGTGGCGTTGCGCTACCAGCAACGGTGTACGTACGTAGCCAAGACAAGTTACAAGAATTTCTATGTAGCAAGAAGGCTGAGGCTCTCGGGGACAAGTTCGTTTTAAAGGACATACTAGGCGCGAAGGGTAAAATGAATTTTCTTGTTACTCATGAGGAAGCCCTTAATGTAGTGGAGCAATATCCAGACATACAGTTTATGTGCCAACGATTTGTGACAAACGATGGCGATTACCGAGTCGGAGTGTACGGAGGTAAATCCGGATTTATTATAAAAAGAGTCGCATCATCGGGTACTCATTTAAGCAATACATCCGCGGGAGGAAAGGCTGAATATATCTCAACTCATCTTGCCCCAAAAAAACTTTTGCAAATTGCTGAAGCGGCCAGCGCTGCTAGCTACTTGCAGGTAGCTGGTGTCGACATCATTCGAGACAAAATAACAGACGACTGGCTGGTCCTAGAGGTAAATCAAGGATCGCAGATTGTAACAGGCGCAAATGTTGAAGAAAATATCGAAGTCTTCAATGAGCAATTCAAAAGTATGGTAAAAAGTAACCAGCCGCTTCCGTCAAGTAAACCCCCCAAAGTTATTGGACGACGAGCCATTGTGAGATTGCCAGATCTAGGCGTAGTTGCCGTCACTGCAAAAATTGATACAGGCGCGTATAATTCTACAATTCATGCAGAAAACATTCATCTCGAATCTGTTGAAACAGGCGATCCGGTACTGGTATTTGATCTTGCTGAGACACCGAAGCTTTCACTTCAAAGTACATCTGTAAGCACCATCAGAACATCTGACTATTTTATACAAACAGTAAGAAGTTCAAACGGCGGTATAGAGTCACGGTATTCTATAAAAACTGTAATAGTCATCGAAAAAAAGAAATTTTCTGTCATACTGACGCTCAGCGACCGCTCTCAGATGGGCTATCCGCTTCTAATAGGCAGGAAGGCATTGCGTTCACGATTTATAGTAAATGTTGAGATTGACGAGCAACATAAAACAAAATGGGATTATTAGTGAGGTAAAAAATGAAAATTGCTATTTTATCAAAAGGTTTCGCAAACTACTCGACAAAGAGGCTTAAGGAAGTCGCAAAAGCTCACGGGCATGACGTACGCTTGATTAATTACGCAAAATGCTATGTTGCTATTGAAAAAAATCAACCAGTTATTCGCTACAAAGGTGAATCCTTAGATAAGTTTGATGCAGTGATACCTCGAATTGCTCAGAGCTACACCAAGTATGGCACAGCCATGGTACGACAATTTGAGAGCCAAGGCGCGTATTCAACGGCAGGTTCACTAGCCATCAACCGTTCCCGGGACAAGTTACGAGCCTATCAAGTGCTAGCTAAGGCTGGTGTTGGTATACCTAAAACGGTGTTTGCCCGCGAGACGGCAAATTTTGATGACGTCGTGTCCTTGGCTGGCGGAACACCTCTTATTATAAAAGTTGCTCGCGGTACCCATGGCAATGGAGTCGTGCTTGCTGAGACGCCAAAAGCTGCCAAAGCCGTTATGCAAGCTTTCTACGTTGAGGGTGTTAACTTTCTCGTTCAAGAATTTGTGAAAGAGTCGGCGGGTGAGGATATTCGCTGCTTCGTTGTAGGAAGCCGAGTTGTTGCGAGCATCAAGCGACAAAGTCTTGACGATGATTTTAGGAGCAATACACATCAGGGCGGTGTCGGTACCACCGTCAAGCTTGACGATGAGGAGAAGAAAGCAGCAATTAAGGCAGCTAAGGCAATGGGACTTCCTATATGTGGAGTGGATATTATGCGCTCTACGAGAGGTCCTCTTGTCTTGGAAGTTAACTCCTCTGCAAGTCTTAAAACTCCAGAACTCGTGACAGGACGAGACATCGCAAGTAAGATTATTGAGTACGTCGAAGCTAACGCCAAGCGCCGCAACAAAAAAGATAAAGTTGGCGCATAATTGCTTTAAACGCAAGCCTTAAAAGCGCAACTGCTATAATAAGTTCATGACAAAATTTACCGACCATATGGGCTGGTTATTACGGCAGCATGCGTAAAAAAAATATCGCTCCGTTTGTATTGGTCGCAGGTGTACTAGCACTGATTGGTGTCACTGCTTATTATGTTTTACAACCGCAGCTACAGCCGCATACTTCCCTTCGATTTGGTGACGGAGTTTTTACTGCTCGAGTAGTCAAATCTCAAGATCACCGAGAAAAAGGCCTTAGCGGAACACGCTCTTTACGAGAATCACAGGCCATGATTTTTGTGTTTCCGAGCCAAGAAAAATGGTCAATTTGGATGAAGGGCATGAACTATCCACTAGATATAATATGGCTTGATGATGAAAAGAATGTTATTTTTATCGTAAAGAATGCTGACCCAGAAAGTTATCCGAAGCGTTTTTCTCCAAGGAGCGATGCCAAATATGTCGTTGAGGTGCCGGCTGGAACGGTCGCCAAGAAATCGATAACTATCGGCACTGCTGCGATTTTTGATGAAGATAATTTAGAAAGAGGAATAAAGCTTTGAATTTTATAGTCATTATAGCGGTACTCTCGGTCGTGTTATTTGTTATTTCCTATGGGTTCAAAAGTCGGCTTGGTATCCTGGCTCTTGCATTATCGGCCGGCACATTACTGAGCCAATTTGCCACGCGGGATATCACGCAATTCCTCGAATATAATGGCATTGAGTTGGCGTCACCTCCAATGGAAAGCGTCGTGAGCGCGGTGCTGATTGTTGTACCATCGTTTTTACTTTTGCGGGCTGGAGCGCGGTATCATAAGCGGTTGCCGCGTATTGTTGGTAGCGTATTGTTTGCTCTGTTGGCGATCTGTCTCTTGCTTGATTCTCTGCAGGCTGGCCTTGTGATTGAAGGCAACGGCAAAGTTGTCTACAATCTGATCATGACTTATAAAGCATTCGCAATCTGTGGCGTGATTATTTATGCGCTACTTGATCTGATCCTCATAAAAAAACCATCAGCAGCCAAGGCCGATGCGAAACATTGACAAACCACTCTGTTAAATGCTAATTTATATGAGTAGTGTGGGCCCATAGCTCAGCTGGTTAGAGCACCTGCCTTTTAAGCAGGGTGTCGTGAGTTCAAGTCTCACTGGGCCCTCCATATCTATCCCGAACGTGACGATATTGCAACGAAGAGCCTCTACGGCTCTTTTTGTTTGCTATAGTTAACTTTATGACACAGACAAATGAACTAGTTTGCGTATCCAAAAACGGTATGAAGATAATGTTTGATCCTGTAAACTCTCATACCGCAACACATTTCAAGGACGCACCCACACTTCGGAGGGTTACAGAAGAACTGCTATCTAGTATGTTACTAGAAGGCGACTTAGTAGCAAAAGATGTAGATATGGGCAGGATTATCGGTAATAGTGATGTCGTTGAAGTAGGTGAAGAAGACGATGTTGTTTATGCTATGCGCAGAAATCGCGAAGACCAAGGCTATGTACCATTTACAAAGTCTCAGTCATCACAGCCAAGTTCAATGATTTCTATCCATCTTGTAAAAAAAGATGAAGAAACTTACGAATTATCCAGTGTTTGGATTGGGGAATATGAAAGCCCAATGTTTCCTCAAATGGATAATGCTACTGGTGAAAGCATACCTTTTTGGAGCAAGCACGCATTCGTTTGGGGTAGTCAAGAGATTATCCCAGGCTCTACACTAGGTAGTTGTCCATGGTAACTAGCTAACCTGGTTGCAGCAACGATACATGCGTCCACCCATACAGGTTCATCACATTGAAGCTTCCTGACAAGGAAGTTTTTTTGTTTTGTATTTTTATGCATTTGCGTAGATTACGATTTAGAATTCTAGTACGATGTTTGTATGAAACAAAAAAATCTCCGTTACCTGTTGTTTGTCAATTTGTTTAGCTTAATAGGCTTTTACACATACGCGCCACTTTATGCACTATTTGCCGATTCGCTCGGTATTGGTGCCAAAGAAATATCGTTTATATGGAGTGGATATTCGATGATTTTAGCGGCGTCTATTCTTTTCTTCGGCAAAATTGGAAATAACAAAAGCAAAGGAAAATTGCTAGTTGTAGGCTATTTTGGCTGCGCGATTGGTGCAGTTTTATTACTTCTCGTGCGAGATCAGACAAGTTTAATACTTGCATTGGCAATCAACGCGATCGCTGGTGGAATGAGTTTGCCTGCTCATAAAGCACTTTTTGCAAAAAATGAATCTTTGGGGCGCGAAAGCGAACAATGGTCGTGGCTTGATGCAGGAGCGACATTTTCGGCCGCGGCCGGAAGCGCACTAGGGGGAATTGTCATTGGGTTGTATGGTTTTCAGGGCATTTTTGTGGCGATGGCAAGCATTCAATTTGTTGCGGCGATTGTCGCATATCGGGCGATTTATCGATTGCAGTAGTCGGTAGCTCAAAAGTTGCAAGCAAGAAATAGGCGCTCAAAGTTGCTGCATTTTTATATACCGCATCTGCTAAAATTCCAAAAACTACGCTATGCTGAGTATATGATTAGCTTTCGCTTACGACGCGAGGTTCATAGTTCTTGGATGATAGCATTTTTGTGCGCTGGAATTGTTATTGGCGTCGTCTCTGCGCAATACGTGCCTAGTGTATGGTTCTACTCTTACGGCTGGTTAATTACTGGAATTGCACTTGCTGTTTTGGGATTTTGGAGAGCGCGTTTATACGCGCTAATTTTCATTGTTGCAGCCGGAGCACTGATTGGTTTGTGGCGTGGAAGCGTCAGTCAGCAAACGTTACAGCCGTATCACGTGCTTATTGGCCGTACCTTAACAGTGAGCGGCGTCATTGACGATGATATTGAAATCACGAAAAATAATAGTGCAGTCGTTCGGCTGAGTAGCATTTATGTGGAAGAACATCTGCTTAGCGGTCAGCTCTGGATAAGTCTCTCCAAAGATGCGCCGCTGAAACGCGGTGATAAGATTTCTGTCGAAGGAAAATTGTCAGATGGCTTTGGAAGTTTCGCCGCAAGTATGTACCGTGCAAAATTAATCTCGGCTGAGCGTCCAATTCCAGGAGATATTGCGGGTCGACTGCGCGATGGTTTTGCGGAGAATATTCGAACGGTGATTCAAGATCCGGAAGCAAGTCTTGGAATTGGCTATATTGTCGGCCAGCGAAGAACATTACCAGAAAATCTCGATAGTGCATTGCGGGTGTCGGGTTTGACGCACGTTGTTGTTGCGAGCGGTTACAACCTGACGATACTCGTGAGATTGGCACGGAGATTATTCGTAAAAGTTTCGAAATACCTAGCGGCCGCTGCATCATTTATTATGATTGGCGGGTTTATCGCGGTCACGGGTGCCAGCCCGAGCATGACCCGCGCAGGACTGGTGGCTGGGCTGAGCCTATTGGCGTGGTATTACGGAAGGCGATTTCATCCGCTGGTTTTATTGCCGTTTGTCGCTGCGATTACTCTCCTTGTCAATCCAAGTTATGGATGGAGCAATCTTGGGTGGCAGCTTAGTTTTGCGGCGTTTGCGGGTGTATTAATTGTAGCGCCACTTGCTCAGAGATACTTCTTTGGTGAGGACAAGCCTAGTACGATTCGGCAGATTTTAGGTGAAACACTATCGGCTCAGCTGTGTACACTGCCGATCCTTATTGCTTCTTTTAGCCTATTTTCAAATGTCGCAGTTATCGCCAATCTGCTTGTTCTTCCGTTGGTGCCACTGGCAATGCTTCTGACGTTTAGCTCAGGGATTGTGGCAATTATTCTGCCACATCAAATCGCGAGCATTTTGGCATTTCCAGCGCAATGGCTTTTGCAGTATATGACGGGTGTTGCAGAATATTTGGCCAGCCTCTCTTGGGCGCAGACAGAGCTTGAAGCTAATTGGATTTTCGTTGCTGCATTTTACGGTGTGATCATCGCAGCTAGTTTGTACATGTGGCGAGTCACTCGATATAGTTTGCGTAATTCTAATATTGTTGAGTAAACCTTGTAGCAAAACCTTTGTTTTACGCAAATACAGAGTGTTATACTAAACATATGATAAAAAACAAAAGCGGTTTTACTATTGTCGAGTTGCTGATTGTTATCGTTGTGATTGGGATTTTGGCGGCGATTAGTATGGTTGCTTATAGTGGGGTGCAGCAGCGCGCTAGGGATTCTACGCGCAAGCAAGATCTTGCTGCTATCGCAAAAGCGGTTAACCTTTATTACGCAGATAATGGCCAATATCCACCAACACAAGTGGGCTGGTGTACTCAAGTGTCGAACCCGGTCTATCCTCAATTTAAGGACGCATTGAGCCGTTACATTTCTAAAATACCACAAGATCCAATCCAGGCCGGAGAACCGAAAGATTATTTTTACAGAAATTATGGCAGCAGCTTTGTTTTATATGCTCAAGTTGAAGGCTCCGGCAATGGGTCATACTCATCAGCTGGATGCTCGGTAATTGGCGGCGGGACGGTCAGCTACAACTACGCGTACGGCAAATAATCTAAGTACTCGACAGATGTTATAATAAAATAAACGATACCGCATAACTACGGAGATTTTTTATGTCTGGACACAGTAAATGGTCAACAATCAAGCGCGAAAAAGGTGCTAAAGACGCCAAGCGTGGTGCAGTTTTCACTAAAATTGGTAACCAAATTGCGATTGCCGCGCGAAGTGGAACCGATCCCTCAATGAACTCAAGTCTTGCAATGGCTATCGAAAAAGCAAAACAAGCAAATATGCCAAACAACAATATTCAGCGTGCAATTGACAGAGTAAACGATAAAAATGCTGCGGTGCTCGAAGAAGCAAATTACGAAGGTTACGGTCCGGGCGGTATTGGAATTATTATCGAAACTGCTACCGACAATAGAAATCGGACATATCCAGAAGTACGAACTGCCTTGACGAAAAATGGTGGAACCTTGGCCGATCCTGGAAGTGTTGCATTTCAATTTACCCGGCGCGGTGTCATACGCGTCGCAGCGACTGGCGAAGATGTGCTCTTGCAAATACTTGACGCAGGAGCTGAAGATGCGGTCGAAGAGGACGCCGGAGTGACAGTTTATACTGATCAAAAAGAACTTGCTAAAGTTCGTAGTGGAATTGTAGACGCAGGACTACAGGTTGAAGAGGCAGAGCTGCAATATGTTCCTAACACAGAGATTGAAATTACCGATCCTGAAGTCGCGCGCAAAGCTCTAAAAATTCTTGACGCTCTCGATGAGCTTGATGATGTTGTGAGTGTACACACAAACGCCAAGATTTCTGCTGACCCAGCCGAGTAGCATTGATTTCTTATTAAGCGCTTAGATTTATCTTGCAAAAACATAAGCAATTTGCTATAACTACACTATAAATATAGTAACCGGAAGCGTGATATTTATGAAACGAGCGGGTCAATGGGTGGTTATTGCGGCAATTCTTGCATCGCTTGTACCGATGCCTATAAACGCGCAATCTGATAAAAAATCCAATATTGACGCTTCTCCAGTCCTTCAAAACGAAAATGGTAATCTGACTGCTGAAAATAATACAGAAGAATTAATTGTAGAAACAGGCCCAGCTCCAAAATCTCATAGTCCGTTCCCGGAAGCAGAACGACAAATTACTAAACCTGCGCAAGCGGCTGAGCCAGTAAGAATAGCACCAGCTCCGCTCGCAACTGATGGGCCGTTACTAATCACCGCGTTTCAAAATAGTCAAACGCGATTGACGGCGCTTGAGATTCGCAACATTGACAACGCGCCCGTTGATGCATCTGACTGGACTATTCGCGTGACGTACGCTGACAGTCAGCAGGAAGTTGCTTGTGAATCATCACCGACGGGCTATTTATTTTCCAAACAACAGACGACGTTTGTAGCAAATAACACCGCCGCAAATGGCGACAAAAATACGCCAGAGCCGTACGCACTCGACTTTACGTGTGGGGTTGAAGGTCTCAATGTAGCTTCTGTTGAGCTAGTTCGCGGTGGCACTATCGTTGAGCGTATCCAGCTTGAGCAACCCGATGGAAGCACGATTAGCGGCGCATGGGCAAGAAAGAATACTACTGCGTCGTATCGTTCCGGTTCCTTAATGTCAGATTTTAAACAAGATCCGCAGTACATCTTTTCGGTGAGTGCGATGTACTATCCGCCAAAAGAGACGCCGCTCAAAATAACTGAAGTTCACATGAATCCGAATATTTGTCAGAGCGGTGATACTAATCCGCTTTGCTTTAATTACGTGAAAATTTTCAACCCAACAGACGAAGTGATAAATTTGAGCATCTACCGCTTGAGAGCGGGCGCGCCGTCGACTGCGGCAACGACAGCAAATACATCACCACTCGCCGGAAGTATTGCGCCTGGATCAGTGCGCGTTGTTCAGCGCGCAAGCGACGACAGCACTCTTTATTTGCCAGCAAAAGAGGGAACGGTTTGGCTTCAGGATAAATATGGTCTTGTGAGTTACCCGTCAAATGTGACGCCGTACAAGAACGCTGATCTCGTGCAAAATAACGCGTTGGCATGGGCATTTGATGCAAGTAACTCGCTGTGGAAATGGAGCTATCCATCACCTGAAACGGCGCAAAATGTAATTCGCTTTCCTGAGCCAGAAGCAGAAAAACCGAAAACATCTTCATTGACACCATGCCGAGACGATCAATATCGTAGCGAGGAAACCAATCGTTGCCGAAACAAAATAAGCGCCCAGAGTTCACTCACGTCGTGCCGAGCCGATCAGTACAGAAGCCCGCTAACCAATCGTTGTCGCAGTACAATTGCGTCGTCATCGACACAAAAACCTTGCACCGCGCTTCAGTATCGAAGTCCTGACACCAACCGCTGTCGAAATATCGCAACAGCCGCCAGTACACTCAAAGCATGTACGAGTACCCAATACAGAAGCCCCGAAACGAACCGCTGCCGCAACGTAGCGACGGCGTCTAGCTCATTAAAACCTTGCACGGAAAATCAATATCGCAGTCCGGAAACCAATCGTTGCCGCAAGACGCTTTCGACGTCAATTCCGGACGCGGCATTTGCAGTCAAGCCAGTTGCAGACACAACAAAAGCTTTTGCGGGCTGGTGGGCGCTTGGGGGTGTTGGTTTGATGGGCGCTGGTTACGGCGCCTGGGAGTGGCGCAGTGAAATGAAAAATGGCTTAAAGAAAGTTTTGTCATACTTTCACTCTTCTAAATAACGTATAGTTGTTATATGAGAATTATTGGAATTGATCCAGGTACGGGGATTCTAGGCTTTGGCGTTATCGACGCGAGCAGGGGTAAAACAAAGCTTGTCACGGCTGGTGTTATTACGACGCCGGCGCACACGCCACTTCCCGATCGGCTTGAGGAGATATATCTTGGACTTACAGATATCATCAAAGAAACAAATCCTAGTATAATGGCGATAGAGCAATTATTTTTTGCTCAAAATGTAACAACTGCGATGAGCGTTTCTCATGCTCGTGGCGTTGCGATGCTAACTGGCAAGCAAGCAAAGCTCGCCATTGAAGAATATACACCACTTCAAATTAAGCAAACGATGACAGGCTATGGCCGCGCAAATAAAAAACAAGTTCAAGAAATGGTGCGTATTCAACTTGGGCTCACTGATGCGCCAAAGCCGGATGATTGCGCCGACGCACTCGCCGCTGCATTAATGTGTGCCTTTATAAATAAACTATGAGATAATACAAGTAATGGTTCGAAAAGGTAAATATACACGCGTCACCCCAGCGCGCCAAGCAAGACGACAAGTCCGACGACGCTGGCAGTGGTGGGCACGTCTCTCAAAAAAGAAAAAAATTGCAGTTATTGTTATCCCGATTGCTGTATTGCTTTTGATTATTCCGTTAGCGACATATGCTTACTTTGCGCGCGATATTTCCAATCAAGATCGTTTAATGAATCGCAATAACACCGGTGTGGTGATGCTCGATAAGAACGACAAAGTTTTTTATAGCATCGGCCGAGCGCAAAAGCGAGATTTAGTGCCGCTTGATCAAATTTCTGACACTACAAAGAAAGCTTTGTTAGCGTCTGAAGACAAGAATTTCTATCAGCATGGCGGTTTTTCACCGGTCAGTATTCTCAAAGCTGCTTATGGAAACTTTGCAGCTCGCGACTCAACTGCCTATGGTGGATCGACATTGACTCAGCAGCTCGCCAAAAACACACTTCTATCTAACGATCAGTCTTTCCTCCGCAAATACCAAGAATTAGCAGTCTCTGTGGCGATTGAGCGTCAGTATAGCAAAGACCAGATTCTCGACATGTACCTAAACTCGGTTTATTTCGGCGAGAATGCTTTCGGAATAGAGGACGCCGCCAAAACGTACTTTAATAAATCACCGAAAGATTTAACACTTCCGGAGAGCGCTATGCTGGTAGGCGTGTTACCCGCACCTAGTGCATATTCGCCGATTAGCGGTGATCCAAAACTTGCAAAAGAGCGTCAAACAACAGTGTTGTCACGAATGGTGACCAATAAGTTCATCACTTCCGAAGAGAAAGCGAGCGCGCTCAAACAAAAGCTTGATTTCTCAAAAGCCGAGGACACCAACACTAGCGATGCGCCGCAATTTGCTGAGATGGTCTTGAAGCAGCTATACGACAAATATGGCGAAGAAAAGGTGATGCGCTCTGGGTATCGGGTGAATACGACACTTGATCTTACTCGTCAAAAGCAACTGCAGGCCAATATTGATAGTCAAATTGCCTATATCCAAAGTCGTGGTGGTAGTAATGCTTCCGCTGTAGCGATTGATCCGTCGTCTGGTGAGGTTCTCGCGCTCGTAGGAAGTGCCGACTATAGCAACAAGGATTTCGGTAAAGTTAATATGGTGACGACTCCACGCCAGCCTGGATCGAGTTTCAAGCCAATCTATTATTCGCAGGCGCTTGCGGATGGCATTATCACTCCTGCAACAATTCTTGACGATAGTCCGAAAGATTTTGGTGGATACAAACCGCTCGATGCCGATAAGCAATTCCGCGGCGACGTAACAGTCCGCAGTGCAATTAATCAATCGCTGAACATTCCAAGTGTTGAAGTTATGCAAAAAATTGGCGTTAAAAAAGCTGTCGAAGCAGCCAATGCAATGGGTCTTGATACAATCGATGAGAACAAAGATTATGGCTTGGCTTTGGCGCTGGGAACGGCCGAGGCACCGCTGCTTGATATGACAAATGCTTACGCTGCGTTCGCTAATCAGGGAAAGCAATATCAACCAATCTTGATTAAGCAGATTAATGATAAATACGATAAGACTATCTCAAAAACCAATGAAACGAGCAGATCGGTGCTGTCTGAGCAAGGTGCTTACCTAATCTCGGACATTCTAGCAGACAATCAGGCTAAGGCACCAATTTTCGGATCTTCCTTGACCGTCCCAAATCATACTGTTGCTGTCAAGACCGGGACAACTGATGATAACCGTGACGCTTGGACGATTGGCTATAGTCCTAAGCTGGCTGTCGGTGTGTGGGTGGGCAATAACGACAATACAATTATGCAAAGTGGTGGGTCGGATATGGCCGGACCAATTTGGAAGAATACTATGATTCAAGCACTGGGTGACTCGCCTGACGTTTCTTTCACAAAGCCATCGGGCATCGTTGACCGTGCAGTTTGCTCTGGTACAGGTGCACTTTCATCGAGCAGTGGCAACGGTACATACAATGAGAAGTTTCTAGCTTCAGCCTTGCCAACGAAGTATTGTTCGGCGCAACCAGAGCCAAAACCACAAAAAACTGAGCCAGAAAAACCCGCCGAAAAACCGGTCGAGATAAAATGTCCAGAAGGCCAAACTGGCTCACCGCCAAACTGTCAGCAAGAAGAACCAGAAAGTTGTCCAGAAGGCCAAACTGGCTCACCGCCAAACTGTCAGCAAGAAGAACCAGAAAGTTGTCCAGAAGGCCAAACTGGCTCACCGCCAGACTGTCAGATCGAAGAAGGTGATGAAGATCCTATAGATTCATCGCAAAACAGACCAGGTAACAGTAATGGTCTTGGTCGAGTAAGAAATGCACTGGGCGCGTAGGCTATGATTGCGCATGTTTCAGGAATAGTTTCAGAAAAGTTTAACTCGTCACTTGTAATTGACGTTCACGGTATAGGCTATGAGGTGGCGGTGGCACTTCGTGATTTTGACCGTGCGACACTTCATGAGCCTCTATTGCTCCATACCTACCATCATATTCGAGAGCAGTCGCAAGAATTGTTCGGTTTTAGTAACCTCGCGGCTAAAAAATTATTTGAGCTGCTTATTACTGTCCAAGGAGTTGGGCCGAAAGCTGCACTGTCGATATTAAGTCTTGGCGATAGCGAGGTGGTGCGTAGTGCGATTGCCAATGCCGATAGTGCATTTATTTCAAAAGCGAGCGGCGTCGGCAAGCGTATCGCTGAGCGCGTCGCGGTCGACCTTTCCGATAAAGTCGGCGTCGCGGTGCACAGCAATCAAATCACTTACGGAACTCCTAATTCGTCAGTTCACAATGACGAGGCACTCGAAGCGCTGATGGCACTCGGCTACAATCTAAACGACGCCACACGGGCGCTCGAAGGAGTCTCCAGCGATCTTTCGACTGCCGATCGCGTGACGCAAGCCTTGAAACAATAATTCACGAAAATCAATTGGAGGTACAATGAGTCTCGTTCTGGTTATATTTCTTTGATATTCTTTGTAGTGCTTCCTATGTTACCGACTCTCATATTTCGGTGAAAATTGCGGAGTAGTTTATACTAGGTAAGCAATGGCTATTGAACGAATCATAGATACAAGTACTCACGAAGAGGATGACGACGAACAGACGATTGAAGTTACTTTACGGCCGCAAAATTTCTCGGAGTATATTGGCCAGGAACGGCTTAAGAAAAATTTACAGCTTGCTATTGATGCTGCAAAAAAACGTAGTGAACCGATCGATCATGTACTTTTGTATGGCCCGCCTGGACTTGGAAAAACGACAATGGCGACCGTGATTGCCAATGAAATGAACACGAACATTCGCGTAACGGCGGGTCCAGCGATTGAGCGAGCTGGCGATTTGGCGAGCATTCTGACGAATCTTCAAGACGGCGACATTCTGTTTATCGACGAAATTCATCGCCTCAGTCGCGCTGTCGAAGAGGTGCTTTACAGCGCGATGGAAGATTTTAAGCTTGATATTGTGATCGGTAAGGGACCGGCTGCGAGAAGCGTTCGGCTGGATTTACCAAAATTTACAGTTGTTGGCGCAACGACTCGGACCGGCGCACTGGCAGCACCACTCCGTGATCGTTTCGGTCATATTTATCGACTTGAATTTTACAATACTGAAGAAATTGCACAAATTATTACCAGAGCAGCCGCGATTTTGGAAAGTGATATTCACGTCGATTCTGCTGAAATGCTATCTACGCGCGCTCGGCAAACTCCACGTATCGCCAATCGTCTACTGAAGCGTGTCCGCGATTACGCAGACGTTAACGGTGATGGAATTATTGACAGCGTCACGACGACAAAAGCACTTCAGCTGCTGGAGATAGACGACTTCGGGCTTGATCCTGCCGATCATCAGCTACTGAATAGTATCATTGATAATTACGGCCAAAATCCAGTTGGTTTGAATACGATTGCAGCATTGACAGGCGACGAAAGCACGACGATCGAGGACTTTTACGAGCCTTACCTTTTGCAACTCGGCTTTATTGAACGAACACCTCGCGGACGTCGAGTTACGGCAAAAGCCTATCGCCATCTTGGAAAGAAAACTGACAACGATCAGTAGGAATTGGTATAATAGAGCAATGAATGAACCGCTAAATAACGATCACGGCACGCCGCCACAGCCTGTCGCCTATGACAGAGACGGTCGCCCGTTGTATGCTGCACCTCCCGGGTATCAACAAAAAGTCTCGCCACAATACGTTCATATGAGCCGTGCGGTTGATCCGGTTGAACTGCAATTGACTGACGAACAAAAAGCTAAGCATGAAAAATCGGTTAAATCTTATCCCACTCTTAATCTTAGTGAGGCAGAGTACATTATAAGTGTGGTGGATCGCCATCCAATTGGCTTAATGGGGCCAGTCGGTGTGACGGCTGTACTACTTGCGATTATTATATCAGTAATGTTCAACTTCGACGCGTTTACTTCAGGATTAGGCCTTGACGGTGGACCTGGAGTCGCAGTTGTTCTGCTGGTTGGCACGCTGCTATCGGCCTTGGTGGCAATTGGCGGTTACGTCGCAATTTGGGTCTATATGAGTAACCGGTTCTATCTCACCAACGAAAGTGTTATTCAAGAAATACAAGAAAGTATATTTTCCAAACGGGAACAAACAGTGAGTCTCGCAAATATTGAAGATGCGAGCTATCGACAACGGGGCTTCGTACAGGCACTCTTTAATTACGGATCAATTCGCCTAAGCACCGAAGGTGATGAGACCACGTACCGCTTCTACTATGTCTCCCAGCCAAAGCGACAAATTGCGATCCTTAATAACGCTGTTGAAGCATTTAAAAATGGTCGGCCAATCGATAGCTAGCGGTTATCTGAACGATTTTTCTTAACGTACTCTGCTTCTTTTTCCATCTGCGCGCTGAGTGTGTAACCTTTGCACCTATTATCTCGACATCCCGTCGTCGTATAACGGTAGTCAGATCCGGCCTCACCAATAGAGACGCCGTTTGGATCGGTAAAAAGTGCCGGATCCATGGCGGTTAACGTATCTTTACCAATCTTCTCTGGATAATAGCCGTTTTTGGCATAGTAAACCTCTTCAAGATTGTAGTACATTGCATTGATAGCGACTTTTCTATCGTCATCGCGGACGACCGCGTCGGTTGTGTCTTTTTGAAAGAACAAAAGTGTGGCAGCAGTAGCCACAAAAACAATAACGATCACTAACTCAATAACCGTGAATCCTGCTGCGCGTTTCATTACTACTATTATAGCAAATAAAGCGCCAACTATCGTATAATGGTCAATAGAAGAAAGTGAGGATGGCATGGCAAAAAAGACTGAAAAAGCCGAGATGGCCGAAAAATCGACGACGAATGAAGGCAAACTGAAAGCACTTGGTCTTGCAATGGACCAAATCACGAAGCAATTTGGTGATGGATCAATTATGAAACTTGGCGAAGGTCACAAGGCTAACGTTGAATTATTTTCATCAGGAGCTTTAAGTCTTGACTTGGCGCTCGGTGGTGGCTACCCAAAAGGCCGTATTCTCGAGATATACGGGCCAGAAAGCTCTGGTAAGACGACTCTTACGCTGCACGCAATTGCTGAAGTTCAGCGATCTGGCGGAACGGCGGCATTTATAGATGCTGAGCATGCGCTCGATCCGTCGTATGCGAAGCGGCTTGGTGTCGACATAGATAATCTTCTCGTATCACAGCCAGACAATGGTGAGCAAGCTCTCGAAATCGCAGAGACATTGGTGCGATCAAATGCGGTAGATTTGGTCGTAGTTGACTCTGTCGCAGCACTAACACCTCAAGCTGAAATCGATGGCGACATGGGCGATAGCCACATGGGGCTACAAGCTCGTTTGATGAGTCAAGCACTCCGTAAACTAACGGGAATTATCCACAAAAGCAAAACGACAGTCATTTTCATTAATCAGATTCGTATGAAAATTGGTGTCATGTTTGGAAATCCGGAGACGACAACTGGTGGTAATGCGCTTAAATTTTATGCCTCAGTGCGACTCGATATTCGTCGCACGGGCCAAATTAAAGATGGTGACGATATCGTTGGAAACCGGACAAAAGTGAAAGTCGTCAAAAACAAGATTGCGCCGCCCTTCCGGATCGCTGAGTTTGACATTATGTACAACCAAGGAATTTCACGGACCGGCGATGTACTTGACCTTGCGGTGCTGCACGGAATAGTCGGCAAAGCCGGCGCATGGTTCGACTATAATGATGCAAAAATTGGTCAAGGTCGTGAAGCAACCAAGAAATATCTTAAAGAAAATGTCGAAGTCTTAGCCGAAATTGATGCCAAGGTACGAGAAAAAGTAGCCGAAGTCGAGGCATAGTGCCAGAACTTGTTCAGTTTGTCGATAGAAGTGATCGATTCGTCAAGCACGACACGACTGAGTCTGCAGTAAAATTCGAGAAAATCCGATTAATGACTAAGGCTGTATTAACCAACGGTAGTGGACAATTGTGAAAATCACAGGCATAACGGCTCAGACAAAAAATAAAAATCGCGTTAATATAATGGTTGACGGCGTGTATAGATTTTCTCTAGATATTTTTCAATATGCAGACCTCGGCATAAAAATCGGCAAAGAGTACACCGACGAAGAGCTGACAGAGCTGGAGACGGAAAGTCAGTTTGGAAAATTGTACACCCTAACGTTAGAGTACTGCATCATGCGACCGCATTCAAGCAAAGAGGTCCGTGATTATCTATATCGCAAGACACGCGAAACAAAAGTCAAAACAAGAACGGGTGACATCAAGGATCGCCCTGGAGTTTCCGAATTTCTAACACGACGTGTTTTTGAGCGACTTGAGGAAAAAGGCTATATCGACGATGAAAAATTCACTAAGTTCTGGGTTGAAACACGTAACCAGAGAAAAGGAACAAGTCGACGTAAATTGACAATGGAACTGCAGCAAAAAGGGATTGAGAGCTCTATTATCGAGACCGAGTTAGCTGAATCAACGCGCGACGACAGTGCTGAGATTGAAAAAGTCATCGCCAAAAAGCGAGCGCACTATCGCGATAATCAGAAGTTCACGCAGTATCTTATGCGGCAAGGCTTTCGTTACGATGATATTAGAGCGGCCCTCAATAATGACGGTGACAGCTAGCTTTTTTCGCTGCGTAGCTGCTCAGCTTGGGGGTTTTTGCGAAATGGATTAACGTAAGCGGTGCGCACTGACTCTAAAAGTGGCTCGGGCGTCTCGGAATCGGAGTGGATGATGACCGCTGAGTCATTTATTTCAATAATCTGATTTCTGTGAATGATGAGCTCGGTATCACTGAAGCTTTTTAATAGCGGGCGTTTAACATTCATTTGTTGAACCATAAAATCTACAGTATTGAGTGTATATCCAGTTACGTGACCGATCTTGTGTTTTTTCTCATCGATAACGTGTTTCTTTTCGAGAGAAAAATAAAGCTCATAAATATCTTGCAACTTGATAATGTCAGCCGGTGTAACGAATTCGTCACTTGAATCGACAATGATGCCAACGTCGCTGAACTCACGAACATCGACAATACGTAGTAGCGACGGCTTAGTTTCTAGCAATTGGCCAGTTAGTTCGTAGGCAACAATTTCCAAATTTTTTGGATCAATAATAGCTCGGCTTGTGCGGGCTAGCTCGCTTCCGGTTTGTAGACTCATAATCGGAGTGTTTAGAAGACGAGTTCCAGATATTATCATATATTTAGTATAAACGAAAGCGAAATTGAGCGCTACTCCTGGAAGGGGTTGGTGCGTTTATTCCCTGAAAAGTTTATGCCGTTAGATTTGGTGTCACGTCCTTTATAAAGATTGATTTCATCAATAGTTTTTTGATCGAAAGAAGTGCTCATTGTTGTTTTGGTATCTGAGCTTGATGCTTCGGACTTAATGACTATCGTATTGAGTAGAAATACAAAGGCGGTAACCCCGCCGATTATTGTCACTATAAAAATTATGAAGTGATAGCGGTGGAGTAACGCGCTGAGAGAATTTTTAATGCTTGTGAGTGATATTTCCATAGATTCCTATCGTATATATACGTCTATTTGTAGGGCTTGGCTGTCGACACCGTCACCCTTACCGGACTTTGTTAAGCCGACGCTTGATATTTGTAGTTTGGGCAGGCTTTGCTCAATGCGATTAAAAAATGTCAAAAGTTTTTCATATTTTGTCCCGCTCTCTAAGGTAATGGTAACTGAACTGGCTTTTACGGCACTGACCGTCGGTGCTGATCCCGCACTCGGGACAGCAGTAGCCGAATCTGGACTGGCCGGCGTACTTGGCGCCGCACCACTGGCTGGCGTGTTGCCACTAGAAAAATCTATATTCTGTATCTTAACGCCACTTTCATCTGCATAAGAATTGAGGTCTAAAATAACCTGATTCTGGTAAGTATAGCCTTCGCTTAAGCCAACGATATCCTGTGCCCGCTTTACGGAAGACTGCTGCTCAAGCAATTTTTGCTCAATTGTTTGAAGAGATTGCAAGTTACCGTCACTAGCTTTAGCGACAGCCAAACTTTGACTTGTCTCTTCAGCGACTTTGGAAAGTCTGTTGTTTGCGATAACAGCCACGCCAATGCCAAGTCCCAGCACGATAAAGAGCATGACACCAAGGATGCCACGAAGGAGTGTTGGAGTCATCTTAGTGTTCATTTTTTAGCTCCATCTTTAGCAATTGTCGCATTAATTGTTACAGTAAATGGGTATTCGTTAGCGGAGCTATTCTCATCGGAACCACTAGATTCTTTAGCGATTGACGAGAAGTAGACATTTGAGAATATTGAAGAACGTTGGAAAGAATCCTTTAGATTAAGTGCTGCATCATAGCTTTTCGCTCGGGCTGTGAAAGTACTCGGTGTTCCAAATGATTTTGAATCGAGCGTAATTGAGTCAAGGACGACACCCGATGGAATTGTATTGGCGATTGCTAAGATTGAATCAGTGTAATCAACTTCTTTATCAAGAATTTGCTTGGCGGTTGCGAGGTTGCTACGATATTCAGCCGCATTTTTTTCTACTTTTGCGAAGCTCACTACCTTAGCATCGTTTTCTTTTACCGTAGCTTCTGCATTTGCTTTTGAACTGATAAGAAATATGTAAACAAACACGCAGCAGGCAATCAAAAATATGACTGTCGCGAGTAGCAGTAAATTGTAACGAAGCAGTAGTGTGTTTGAACGGGCAGCACGAAGTTGCTTTTTTGTATCTGGAGGGAGAAGGTTTATCATTTTAGCGCCTCTTGGTATGGGACGCTAGCCAGGCCTGCTACCGTAATGTAACGTGAGCGAAATTGCTTGCTAGGCTGGGGTAGTTTACCGAAGTCGAGACGCTGCCATGGGCTCGCCACGCGAGCTGGCATAACAAGCTCATTGGTGAAGAAGTCGCCGATGCCTGGCACGTTACTGCCGCCTCCTACGACTAGCACTTGCTCGAGCTTGCGCTCGTCACTCAGTCGATCGGTGTAATAGCGCATGACCTTTCTTACTTCTGCTGCTATACGTTGTAAGCTGGGCTGCAGCGCGCTAGTAATTTTCGCCTGTCTCGGTCCGGCAGCAAGGCCATTAAGTACTTTTAATTGATGAGCATTTTCAAGCGCAACATTCAATTTTTTGGCGATATCGAGAGTAAATGTATTTCCGCCTAGTCCTAATCCACCACTTACGCGAATCACTCCGTTGTCAAGCACAGCAATATCGGTACTAGCTGGCCCAATATCGATAATCAGTGTTGGCAAGTGACCCTCTTCAGTCGCCTCGAGTACACGTGCGACAGAATTAATGCTAGGTTCCACCATGACGGGTATTAGCTTCGCTGCCTTGCAAGAAATGATGCAGTTGTCGACGAGTAATTTTGGTACCGCTGACATGATGACAGTGAGCTGCTCTTTGGTGCGTTCGATGATTTCGTAGTCGAGGTAGAGAGATCCGGTCGGGATTGGAATGTATTGTTCAGCTTCTACTTCGACTGCATCAGCTAGGTTTTTTTCTGCATTCTTCGGCAATGTAAATGTCCGAGAATAACTACGGCTCGTCGGCACGCCAAGTACAACATGATTACTAGGTAGTTCACCAACGACTTTTTCACTGAGAAGTCGTTGGACATTGTCGCTGAGGTAGTTGTCATCGCTATCGAGCGATTTCTGTACTTTTGCTGGATCAAGATCGACCGAACCATAGCCAAGGACTCGCCATTTTTCAGGATCGACAGCCATGACTTTAATACCAGTCTGGCTGATATCAAGGCCAATTATTGGTTGATCTTTATAGAATAATTTTGTCATTTTGCCCGCTACCCATGATTTCTTGTATTAGTATAGCACGAGCGGAATCAATTTTTTCTAACTTTTAATATTTTGAGCCAGGCCAGCGATTGGTCCCATGACGCTGGCAGCTATAAGCCCCACCATCGAGCCCATAATCACAATCATGACTGGCTCGATAATAGAGCTTAGACCGTCAATCGCCACATCAACCTCTTCTTCAAAAAAGTCCGCCACCTTGATGAGTACAAGGTCGGTCTGTCCAGTCTCTTCACCGACAGCGAGCATCTGCGCCACAATAGCCGGGAAGAGGGAGTTTTTTTCAATAATGGCCGATAGCTGATCTCCGTTCTTAACTTCCTCAGCTGCATCTGTCAGAGCTTTTTCGTAGACCACGTTACCGACGGCGTGGGCCGTGACATCGAGTGCTTCAAGTACAGCGACTCCAGCACCCATTAATGCAGAGAAGGTTCGTGCGAAGCGAGCAACTGCAACTTTCATGATAATTAGTTTGATACCGGGGACTTTAAGAATGAGGTGGTGAAATTGTGATTTTCCTGTAGGAGTTTTAATATATCGAAGCAGTGCATAAACACCTGCGAAAATTAGTGGGAAGACAATATACCAAAAACTTGTCATAAAACTACTTATTGCCAACATGGCTTGAGTCAGCGGCGGGAGTTTAGCGTCTGGCCCACCGAGATCTAAGAGCATTTTGCCAATTTGAGGGATAACGAATAGCATTAGTCCAAAGAAAGCCCCAATCGTGATCACAATCAAAACCATTGGGTAAGTCATAGCACTTTTGACTTTTTTGCGGATCGTCGCATTTTTTTCTTGCTGGATGGCGAGGCGTTTTAGAATCTCATCGAGGATGCCCGCTGCTTCACCAGCGCGCACCATGTTGACGTAGACATCAGAGAATGCATTGGGGTATTTGCCAAGTGCGTCAGCAAGAGGTGCTCCGTCTTGCACATCTTTGATGATTTTGACGAGAAGCTTTTTAAGCGCTTCACTCTCTGAGTGCTCCTCGAGTGAACTGAGTGCTCGTAGTAATGGTACGCCAGCGCTAACCATTGCGCTCAGCTGGCGGGTAAACATGACCAAATCGTCAGATTTAACTTTATTGCCGCCAAGTAGATCATTGAGGCTAAACCCATCACCCTTGGATTTACGTTTGCCTTCTTTAACGCTAATTGGCCGCAGACCTTGCTTTTTGAGGGTGGAAATAACCGATGACTTATCAGCGGAATCCAGCGATCCGTTAACTGATTTGTTTTGGCCGTTTGTTGCGACATAAATAAAATTTGGCATGTATTTTTCCGTATTTTTTATTCTTTGGTGACTCGTAGTACTTCTTCGACCGTCGTGCTGCCTCGGAGCGCTTTTACAAGACCATCGGTTTGCATGGTTGTCATTCCTTCGGCAACTGCTTGATCTTGAATTTGGTTACTGGTAGCGCTGGCGACAATCATTTTTTGAATAGGGATAGTGTTGCCAAGCACCTCGTAGATACCAATACGACCTTTGTATCCAGTGTGCGTACACTCATCGCAGCCATCGCGTGACGCTCTCCAGAGTGACGTGATTGTCGTTTCGCTGGTTCCGAGTGGTGTCTCGCCACCAACTTTTTGTTTCATCGATTGGTTCTCAAGTTCGTGAATATAGCTAAACGTTTTTCCTTTAGGGAGGTGAAACATTCGAATGATTTCATTAACTTCTGTTTTTTCCGGTTTGTATTGTTGGCGGCAATTCATACATAGTCGTCGCACGAGGCGCTGACCGACAACCGCCTTAACAGTACTGGCAATGAGGAATGGCTCAATGCCCATGTCGAGTAAACGCGGAAGCGTTGTGGCCGCGTTGTTGGTGTGTAGAGTCGAAAAGACTAAATGCCCGGTCAGTGCTGCTTGTACGGCCAAGTTAGCCGTTTCACCATCACGAACCTCACCGACCATGATGATGTTTGGGTCTTGACGAAGTAGCGCGCGCAGCCCACTCGCAAATGTCATACCAGCTTTAGCGTTGGTTTGCGTTTGGTTGACGCCAGCAATTTTATATTCTACTGGATCTTCAATCGTCGAAATGTTAACGTCAGGCGTGTTGAGCGACGACAAGACGCTAAACAGACTTGTTGATTTACCCGAACCGGTCGGTCCTGTCACAAGAACCATTCCGTTTGGCTCTGTCATTGCACCGTGAATGACATCAAGTGAGTGACCCCAGTAGCCAAGATCTTCCAAAAGTATAGCTTGGTTGGATTCGTCCAAGATACGCATAACAATCTTTTCGCCATCAGCAATTGGCAGTGTACTGACACGCAGAGCGTATTGTTTACCGCCAATTTTTATTTTGAAACGACCATCTTGCGGAACGCGGCGTTCGTCGATTTTTAGATTTGATAAAATTTTGATGCGACTCGTCAGTGCGCCGAGAACTGCGCTGGGCAGACGATTGACTTCTTTGAGGACGCCATCGATGCGATAACGAATTTGGACATGGGGCTCGCGTGGCTCAATATGAATATCGCTGGCACTTGAGCGAATTGCGTATTCTAGTAGTAAGTTGACGGTTTGAGCTATCGGCGAACCTTCTTCGACGTCGTCAGCCGTAACGGATTTTTCCTTTTTGTCGTCTGAGCTGGCGCGCTGCACTTCGATTACTTCGTTCAGTTCTTCGTTAACGTCGCCACGGTAATTTTCGAGACACGATAAAATAGTATCGCGCGTAGCAATCGAGACTTTGACATTTTCGCCCAGCTCTTTTTGCAAAAAGCTCAACGCTTGCACATCGTCAGGGTCTTCCATGGCGAGATTGGCAGTACCGTCGTCGTCGATTTTAAAGACAATCGCTTTATACTGGGTGGCAATTCGCTCAGGAATTTTTTGCAGAACTTCTGCGGGAATGTCTTTTGGCTCGAGTTCTACAAAAGGAATGTGTGCGTAGTCGGCAAAGAGTTCAGTTAATTTTCGATCGTCGACGACTTTGTTCTGGAGCATTATTTCCTGAATTGACTGATTAGAATGACTTGCTTGTTCTTTGACTGCCGCTAATATATCTGCATCGACAGTGTTGCTTTTGCTTAATATTTTTTCTACTACAGCATCTGATATACGCATAATGGTTACGTTTTATTGTACGATAGTTTGACTAAATGTGCCACAATACTGGTCAACAAGGTTATAATAAGAGGTAATGAAAATAATAAACGGTGACGCTGGCATGAGAATTCTTGGCGAGCAACTCGGGTCAAGACTACGGGGCGGTGAGATTATTGAACTGATTGGAGACGTCGGAGCTGGCAAAACGACGCTCGTCAAAGGTATTGGGCGCGGCCTCAAAATCGATGAAGATATTCAAAGCCCTAGCTTTACAGTAAGTCGAGTCTATCCAGCTCGTGATCATTTGACGCTTGCGCATTATGATTTTTATCGATTGAATGATGCTGGAATTATGGCCGATGAGCTTGCGGAGGCAGTTACTGATTCAAATACTATCGTGGTAATCGAATGGGGCGATATTATTGGCGGAGTCCTTCCGGGCGATTACATTCGGCTATCAATTAATCCGGTCGATGAAGTGACGCGTGCACTCGAGCTGGCCATACCAAAATCGTATTCGTATTTGGAGCATGTATTCGCATGATTTTATTACTCGATACATCAACTGGAGCATGTCGTCTCACTCTTGTGGAGGATGAGACTTGGCACGAGTCCGAGTGGCAGGCTGACCGCCAATTGGCGCGTGATTTGCTCGGCTATCTTCGAGATAATTTAGCGGCCCATAGTAAGACGTTTGATGACGTGAAGGGAATAGGTGTATTCAAAGGTCCCGGAAGCTTTACTGGCCTGCGAATCGGCATAACGGTTCTTAATACAATCGCTGAGACACTTCAACTACCAATTGTTGGTGAGTATGGTGACGACTGGCGGAGCAATGCTATGCGGCGACTTGCTGAAGCTGAGAATGACAAAATTATTTTGCCGTTCTATGGACGCGAAGCACGCGTTACGGCCCCGCGTAAGTAACTCATAGCTTTTTATCTTGCCCCCCACACAATAAAAGCGCTACAATAGAGATATCTAGTGTAACTAGACTTTGAAAACTTTTTGAATTTTCCAAAATAACCTATAAAAATTGCCCGAATTAGAATCATCTGGACAGAAATAGTAGCGACAGTTTACGGCTTTTTGGAGAAAGGACTACTGAATGATTGAAATAATAGTTACCGCGATAATCGGTATTTTTGCGGGCGGCGGTGCAGCTGTTAGCTACGAGAAACAACGGCAATCGAAAGCCAAAGCTAGCGCTGAAAACGAGATTGCTAATGCTACGAGCCGCGCAAGCGACATTGTCTTAAAAGCCAAAGACGAAGCGTTGCAGCTTGAAAACGAACGTCGTAAAGAATGGACAAAGACCGAGAGTCGATTGTCCGAACGTGAGACGGCGCTCGATCGTAAGATCGACAACCTTGATAAGAGATCGGATGCACTGCGTGCTGAAGAAGACGAGCTAGAATCGCTCAAGACTGAGATACGTGACATTCGAAGTCGCCAACAGGAAAAATTGGAAAAGATCGCAGGTCTTAAAAAGTCTGAAGCGGCTGACAAATTACTTCAAATGACTGAACGCGATATTAAGCAAGATTTAGTAAACTTGGTCGGCAAACTACAAAATGATGCTATGGAAACTGCCGAAGAGCAAGCCCAGACAATTCTAGTGAGCGCCATGGAGCGCATGAGTTCCGAGGTGACGGCTGAACGCACAGTCACCGCCCTGAAGCTGACTGATGATGACATGAAAGGCCGAATTATCGGCAAAGAAGGTCGTAATATTCAGGCATTACAGCGCGCGACAGGAGTTGATATTCTCGTTGATGATACGCCGGGTATGGTCGTATTATCAAGTTTTGATCCAATTCGCCGCCAAGTTGCGCGTATAACGATGGAAATGCTCATGAAAGATGGTCGGATTCACCCCGGCCGTGTAGAGGAAGTTGTCGAAAAAGCGAGTAAGCAACTCGAAAAAGACATTGTGAGAGCCGGTGAAGATGCCGCACGTGACGTCGGCGTCTCGGGCATTCCTAGGGAGATGTTACATCTCCTTGGTGAGCTAAAATATCGTACAAGCTACGGCCAAAATGTGCTGATGCACAGCACTGAAATGGCGCACATGGCTGGGCAAATAGCGAGTGAGATTGGTGCTAATGTTCGCGTTGCGAAGACGGCGACTTTGCTGCACGATGTCGGTAAAGCTGTAACACATAAAGTCGAAGGCAAGCATCATCATATCGGAGCTGAGCTTGCTCGTAAGAATGGCATGAGTGAAGACATTGTTCATGCGATTGAAGCGCATCACGATGACATTGAGGCAACGACGCCAGAAGCGCTGGTTGTCCGGGTATGCGACGCGCTATCGGCTGCTAGGCCAGGCGCCCGTAATATTAGTTCCGAGAATTTTGTTGAAAGAATGCGTGATCTAGAGAACATTGCAAAAAGCTTCAAGGGTATAGATAAGGCCTACGCCATTAGCGCTGGGCGTGAAGTCCGTGTGATTGTAAGGCCGGGAGATGTTGACGATTTATCTGCCATTAAATTGGCGCGCGACATTGCAACAAGAATCGAAAGCACTATGCAATATCCGGGAACTATTAAAGTCAATGTTATCCGTGAAACGCGGGCAACAGAATTTGCGAAGTAGCAATGGCTGATTCTTTAACACCTCAAAAGCAACTGTGGATCGATAATTTACCAAAACGCGCTTCAAGCGCAGCACTGATCCTTGAAAACGAAGCAGGCCAGGTCCTGATTGTGAAAGCTAATTACAAATCGTATTGGACATTTCCTGGTGGATTTATTGACCCAGGCGAAACGCCGAAACAAGGAGCGCACCGCGAGACGCTTGAAGAAGTCGGTATCAATGTAGACAGTAATACGATTGAATTTGTCGCAGTTGCCGATCGATACAGCCACTACGTTAGTACATATCAGTTTGTTTTTAAAGCTCCACTTCGGATGGATGATTTTGATAGAGTTATTTTACAGGCTTCAGAAATCGAGGATTTCGCGTTAGTTGACCGCGAAGAAGTGCTATCGAATAATCGAGAATACGGCAAAGTTATTTACCACTGGGCACACGGTGAATCGGGCTATATAGAACAAATATTTGATGCGGATCGATAAGCGACTACCATCTAATTTTAGACGAGTTTATCGCTCGGAACGTTCAACAGTCGCCCCAAAATATATTGTAAGCTGACCCACAGCAGTGAGCCTAACGCCAGAAATCCGCCAACAAATACTACAAGTATATGGGCGAGTTTCGTTTCAATAAAGAAGGTCAGTAGTAACAAAACAAATGGCGATGTGATAAGAAGTAACTTGAAAATTCTAATAATTCGCTGTGACAGTCTTTTAGTTTCTTTTTCGGTTATCGGCCGATGACGAGTAACGACTGGGATAGCTGCTGCCGCACTCTTGGTCGATATTTTTTTGCCAGTTTTCGCGACAAAAACTGGCACGCGAAGTAGCATAATAATTGTTGTGAGGGTGATCGTTGTTGCAATAATGAGCCCAACAATCAGCCATAACTGCGATGGCCCCTGTAGCGATACTGGTTCTATCGGTGCAGCTTGCTCCTGAGGTAAAATTAGCTCGGCTACTTTCGAATCCGTAAAGAGCGGTAAGCTAACCACGAGCAGCCAGCTCCATTGCATCGTAATCGACATGTAACCGAGCGTCCCGAAAGTATTACATAGCAAAAGACGTTTTGACATAGTTCTATCATAGCAAAATAATTGAGGCTTCGGCTTTGTTAGGTGTCTAGGCGGAGGTATATACTAAAAGTATGTATGCTTAACCGTATCAAAAACCAGACTGGCTTTACGATTGTTGAACTGCTAATCGGGATTGTCGTCATCGGTTTTTTCGCTTCGATTACGGTTTTAGCGTACAACAGCAAACAGAACAGAGCCAGAGACGCACAGTGATTTTCAGTCGTTGGTTTATGGGAAACAATATTACGATCTTACAAAGCATTTGAAAGCACATGCCCTAATGATCCTAGTAGTTATTTTAATACTGTCTGCCTCGGTTCGCCGTACCCGGCCGATGATCCGTATAGCGCAGGCAAGTATTGCGCCCAGACGTCAGGCGGAAATAAGGTTAATGCAGCGTATGACCATTCCGTTAACTCGGCCATCACCAATCAAATTGCCACAATCGAGTCCACGCCAATACCACCTTTTCAGAGCGTAGCCATTGTCGGAGGCCAGACTGCAGACCATATTAGAGGTGTGGTGTATCTCACTGCTTATTCGTACAAAGAGGCAACACTAATATACGCTCTTCCTGATGGTAATTGTTTGGCTGGAGATGCCAAATCGGAACTTTCAGCCCAGGCTGGCCAGCCGGATACTTGCGAAAGAAAACTCGACTAACAATCTCTTGTGGTATCCTAAGCAGGCCAAAGCATTCACATCTATAAGTAATACAACTGCACTATTTTTCGTACTATAAAAATTAGCCTCGTTATCTCATCGCGTAGTCGATCTATTTAAGTGGAAGGACAGCGGTTGCTTTCGCTTTCCATTTCCGCTTGTTTGTAAGAATTTAAACACATTTTACTGCACGGTGCTTCACGAACCTTCGGTTGTTTTTCTGTTTCGAAAACCGAATGTTCTAGTCCTAGTTAATTCATAGAAAAAATCCGACACAAGTGTCAGATTTTTTCTATGGTCGAGAAGTACGACCTACTCTCAAACTTATTGATTTTCTCATTGCAAACCAAAGCCTGGTTGAAGACATGTGCAGCGACATGAGAATAATACGTGACATGGATACGGCACCAAAGTTCGCTATTACGTTATAATTGGAGAATGAATGATGAGTCAAATTTAGCAGATGCCGTTGATGCGATAGAGGCGGCGCAAGAAGAATACAGTAAATTGAATGATGCTATTAAAAAATCGGCACCGTTCACGGCAACTGATAAAGACGGTAATGAAGTCCAGTTAGATGATAATAAAAAGCTGAGCGGAAAACCGTCGTATGAAGATAGAGACGGAAATAAGTATCGACTGATGAATAACAAGGGTCAGGTGACGACTAAGAAGAGTAATCTTTAATAGCCAACCCTCTCTCAAACTACTTCATGATATTGAACATGATAATTTGACCACGTTCCTCAGAGTCTTTAGCTTCTAAGAGTCTTCTACTCATCAATACGCGTTTGAAACACCGAATGGCAATATCTATCGACCGATCCCTGTCTAAGTGGATTTCTGATAGGTCAACATTTGGTGCACCGTGAACAAGTCTGCTTCGCTTTTCATATAAAGTGTTCACTTCTTTCATCAGCAATCTTCTTTTTTCTTGGTCGGTTGGTTCAAGTAATAACGATATAGCACCCTTTATACGAAGAGTCGTCTCTTGCTTTGCACCGAAGAGATTTTCCCACACCATTGCTGCATCGATAAAAGCGTCTGAAGCATCCATACGATCCATTGAAGCAGATATGAGTCTTTTGAGACTGACATCTAATTTCTTAGGAAGTCTTTCAAGTCTTATAAGCCATGTACAGAATTCATTGGCTTGAGTATTCGATATCTCACGACGTTCATACTGGGACGAATTCCATCTATAAGGGCTGACAGCTGCGCTTCTACCGCTGCTTAACGGACTAAGTGAAGTAGTGAATACATATGTAGGCGATACCAGTCCTTCCACGTTTGAGCAAAGAAGCATGGCTAAGCGGATTTTATAGGTCATGTCCTGACGAGAGTTAAATGAGTCATTCAATTCTTCTGAATATTTTTCATATCTTTGATTTCGACTTATTTCGTCGTCATCTTGTGCGTTAAAGATTTCTAAAATTTTTTGAGGCTCACTTATCTCGGCTACAATGCTGGCATTATTGTCGTAATTACCAATCATCGCAAACTTATCGATTGCACAGATTCTTCTAATTAACACTCTACCTTTTTTAATATGATCAATATCTGGGGAAATGTCTACATTGCCGAGCCCAAGCATACTGTTTATGGATATCTCGCCACCATTGGCAACTCTTTTTATCTTCTTGTATTGCGTCAAGACACTTGATGTATATGCTGTGATTGGATCGCGCCTCCCTGAGGTTGTGAAAGTAGATGAAGAAAGTATAGACTCTGGCAGCATAAACGCGGATATAGTTTCAATTTGACCATTCGACATCACTAGATTTGAATTCAGAGAGTGTATTTCTTCGGGATTATTTTTGTAATGCCGATAAGATTTGATGTTGGGAAACAACTTTCTAATTGGGTTTCTACTTTTGGTAATTTCCAATACGAATTTTTCCCTGAATGGGCTTTTGTAGCTTGCACTCATAAAATCTGGCATTCCACCGTACTCGCTTCTTTGTACGAGAAGTACTGGGTAAGTATCTCTGGACAATAACATGATATTACGGCTGGCATTGTCGCGGACATAATCGAAAGTTGGTAGCTCAATCCCTTTGCAGAAATAATGTAAATATGATGCCCAAGATGTCTTTAGGCTTTCCTCGTAAGTGCATAATAACTGTGATGTATTTGCTGATTTCTCGAAGCCATTTTGGCCTTTGAGTAAATCGATACATGGCTTTAGTTTTGGAATAACTTGGAGTTGTTTATTGTTTAAATCGCCTTCATCGAGCTTCTTTGCTTCGATATCGAGCATAAAACATAGCAGATCAGCACCAAGTAAATTTTTCA
>Ga0115547_1000298_pt1 | contig 34280 bp, 29 predicted proteins | sample COGITO_mtgs_1004_3_FD_87185 | JGI IMG/M metagenome (GOLD analysis project Ga0115547, IMG submission 87185) | Pelagic marine microbial communities from North Sea - COGITO_mtgs_100420 | ecosystem: Environmental > Aquatic > Marine > Epipelagic | place: Germany:Helgoland, sampling site Kabeltonne...
ATTTAATCAGCATATTTTCAGCCAACGCACTGGCAGCAACGGAACTGCGTCGACAATGGCGTAAAATCTTGCCAGCGCGATGTAACCATTACCGCCAGTGAGAGTCCTAATATTAAGCGACCAGTCAAACCTCAGTAGCATGGCTACCTGTTTAGCAAGGCATCGGGCACCATAGAGTGATTAGAGTTAGCGTCGCAAAGAGTCGCAGCCACAAACAAAACTAGAAGAATTATGGTCAATACAAAAAATACCACACCGCTCTCCGCCACGGACTTTACGCCACTGGAAAAAAAACCAGTCACAGGTCGCCGCGGCCCCTCGCCCGCCATGTTATTCACCACTGTCTTTACGGTTGTGGCAATTGCCATACTGGTTTTTTTGTTTGCTGCCCGGGCCATTATTCTGCGTTTAGATCCGGCGACAGCAGAGGTGGATCTAGGCGGTCTCGCATTCCATATTGGCGACAACTATCTGTTGCTCAAAGGCGAGCATCAGTTGAGCGCTCAAGCTCCCGGCTACTACCCCCTGCGCAAAACCATCCAAGTCAGCGGTGAAGCCACCCAAGAAATTGACGTGGCGCTGCAGCCACTGCCGGGCAATTTGCTGGTGCGCTCAACACTAGACGATATTGAGCTTTCCATCGATGATAAGAAAGTCGCTAGCGTGCCCGGCACCATCAGCGACATTAGCCGCGGCGCTCACAAGCTTGAATTTGCCAAGTACCGTTATTTCACCCTACAGCAAGAGGTGGATATTGAGGGGCTGGGGAAAACCCAAGCCATTGATATCAGCCTACAGCCAGCCTGGGGCCAAGTTGAATTCAGAACAGTGCCAGAGGGTGCCGAATTATTTATCGACCAGCGCCTGATTGGCCAGACACCATTGAGCGCAGAGGTACTGGAGACCGGAAGTCAGCTAACCCTCAAGGCCCCTGGCTACAAAACGCTGCAGCAGCAGGTCAGAGTAAAAGCCGGTAGCAAAGCCGAGCATCCATTGATCGAGATGATCGTTGCCGATGGAACAGTGGCTATTAATAGCTCCCCCCAGGGGGCCAGTATTACCATCGACAAACAGTTTAAAGGCACCACGCCAATGGATGTGGCCGTAGCACCATTCGCCACGCACAAGATTGAATTGTTCCTCGAAGGCTATCTCAATGCCAAACGATCGGTCAGGGTAAAGCCCGAACAACAGAGCCAAATCAGCGTTAGTCTCACCCCCAATATAGGCACAGTAAGGCTCAACATCACACCGGCTGACGCCGTTATTTTAGTGGACGGAAAACGCCGCGGTAGCGGCAGTCAGACCCTCTCCCTAAACGCCAAGCCTCATAGCATCAGCATCCAAAAGAGCGGTTACGAAACCAAGTCTATGACGGTGACTCCTAGGCCAGCCCATCAGCAATCACTGACTATAGAGCTGCTGACATTGGAGCAAGCCTATTGGGCCTCGCGACCGGCGACAATCAAGACATCGGTCGGCGGCAAACTCAAACTGTTTCAACCCAATGAACAATTTATGCTCGGTGCACCGCGCCGTCAGCCTGGCAGGCGCGCCAATGAAGCAGAGCGCTCCGTGCGCCTGGAACGACCTTTTTATCTGGCCACCAATGAAACCACCAATAGCCAATTTAAGCGCTGGAAAGATCGACACAGTTCAACTGCAGTAAAAGGCCAAACCCTCGATATGGCGGATCAGCCGGTAGTTAAAGTGAGCTGGGAAGATGCCGCACTGTTCTGCAACTGGTTGAGCCGCAAAGAGGGATTGCCCGAATTTTATATTGTTGCAGATGGGCGTATTACCGGCACTGACTGGGATGCTCATGGCTACCGACTGCCCACCGAGGCCGAATGGGCCTGGGCAGCACGAATTGATTCCCAATCAACTCGCCAGGTCTTTCCCTGGGCCAATGAACTCTACCCACCTATGAAAATCAGCGGCAACTATGCCGATCAGAGTGCCAGCGGATTCCTCAGCTTTACCCTGCCCAACTACAATGATCAGTATCCAGTCTCTGCGGTAGTTGGCAGTTTCTCGGCGAACAGCAAGGGACTTTATGATATGAGTGGCAACGTCGCCGAGTGGGTCAATGACTACTTTGACATACGCCCCAATCGCAGTGAGCCTGATCTGGATCCCAGAGGCCCCGAGCAGGGCAATAAACATGTGATTCGCGGCGCCAGCTGGGCCCTTGCCTCACGCACCGAACTGCGCCTCAGCTATAGAGATTCTGGTACTGATGGGCGGATTGATTTAGGCTTTAGGATAGCGCGCTATGTGGATAAACCAGGTCGGACGCTTTAGCCCAGGGCCCGGATCACATCGCCTCAGGTAATCAGAGCACCGATTGGGTTAAAACCATGATAGATCAAACAAGAGCGACTCTATGACCAAAATTGTCAGATTTCTATGCGCCCTAGGGCTTCTAGCTACTATGCTGGGCTCGTCGGTACTCTGGTCGCAAGATTCTGCTGAGATAGCGGAGCCTCAGACAGAGGAGGCTGTTGAGCAAACTGTCTCTCAAAAACAAGCATCTCAACAACAGGCAGCTAAACAAACAGCCCCTAATCAAAAAACTGGGCCAGACGAATCATCCAACAACCAAGAGTCGGCAGCAGCCAGTAAAAAGAAAACCACTGGGGACTTTAAGCCCAGCGAGGAGATCTCTGAAGATTTTCCGGTGCCACTGCCCTCTGATATTTAGACCAACTGAACATTAAGCAGCCCTCAGAAGGCTGCAATAACAGGAGCCTGTAATGAAAAGTCACACCAATGAAATGTTTTTTCAACTAGTCGCCCTGCTACTAGCGATTATCGTCGTGCATGCGATTTTCGTCACCGTGGTGCGGCCCAATGCCGAGAGCACTATTCGTCACCATGCAGAAATGGCAGCGGCAGGTGAAGATTACGAGGTGCCGCGATCGTTTTTTATTGTAATCAAAGACCTTGAGCAAGAAGCCTGTTTTATTCTGATGATCTGGGCATTGGCGATTATGGGTTACAAAACTCGCAATGCCCTGCGCGAACAAAAAATGTTCTCAAGCGCCCTAATTAGTATCAGTGAAGGATCGCGGGTGTTACCGGAGGACGCCAGTCAGCTGGCGCGACCACTGCAGTCACTGGGGGAGATGCAGCGTTCGCTGCTGCTACCTCGGGCTCTGCAAACGGCATTGACACGTTTCCAAGTCACCGACAGCGTGCAATCGGCTACAGATGCAGTCAACGTTGTCTGCAACAATGAAAACGACCGCCTGGATTCCGAGCTCTCCATGGTTCGCTACATCACCTGGGCGATTCCATCGATTGGTTTTATCGGCACAGTGCGCGGTATAGGCGCAGCACTGGGCCAGGCACACGAAGCCATGCAGGGTAATATTGCCGGTGTGACCAGCAGTCTTGGTGTGGCCTTTAACTCAACCTTTATTGCTTTGCTCATCAGCATGGTAGTGATGTTTTTTATGCATCAGTTACAACTTATTCAGGAGCGCTTGGTACTAGACTCTCATGCCTACTGTGAAAACAACTTGCTGCGCTTTTTAAAGGCCAAATAAATCATGAGTCTCGCTGTCCTCGAACTAAATGATCAAGCTCTGCTGATTAAAAATCAGAACGGAGAGGTATTCTCCGAACCCGGTTTTGCCCTACAAACAGGCGATGGCATTATTACCGGGATAGAAGCGCGCAAACAGGCCTGGCTGCAACCGCAAAACGTCTATCGTCAGTACTGGCGCAATCTCAATCAGACCGAATTATCCGGGGATTTGCCCTGGGCCCGCCACCATGCGGATATTGCTTTTGCCCAGTTGAAAACACTGCTCACCAGTGCCGGTTCACCAGAGCAGTTGGTGATCAGTGTTGCCGCCTGCTTCGATGACGAACAGCTGTCTTTATTATTGGGACTACTCAGCGCCATTCCGGTCAAGGTCATTGGGGTCGTCGACAGCAGCCTCGCCGACTGTATGTATATGGCGGACTATGTCCATGGTCCGAAAGGACAAGAAAAAGAAAAAACCACATTGCACATAGACCTGCACCTTTTTCAATCTGTCGCCAGCCAAATTAGCTTCCGCGAAGACAGCGTGCAAATTACCGCACAGCGAGTACTGCCTGAGCTCGGCGCCATGGATATCTACTCACTGCTGGCCAAACATATTCGCGACAAGCTAGTGAAGAACTTTCGCTTTGACCCCATGGACGCGCCCCAGGGGGAACAGGCAATCTATGATTTGCTACCAGATTGGGTCATACGCTTTGAGTCACAGTCGGAATACGGCATGGTCATTCCGTCACCCCGGGGCGACCTGCCGGTGATGCTGTATAAGTCAGAAGTCCTAGAGCTGCTCTCAAGTCGGCTCAACAAACTCACATCCATGCTGCGACAATTTTCCGACAACGATGTTAGCTTCTCGAAAAATGCGCGGATGATTTCCATACTCACAGATGAGTTTCACGCCTCAAGACAGTTAAAAGCTCATCAGGGGGTCGATAGCTGCTTTAAATTTGCCGATGATTTGATAGCCCATGCGTTACTCACCGAAAGCGACGATCTGCACCGTATCACCTCAGTTCAACAACTGGAGGATAAGTCGGCCAAGCCGCAACTCGTGCTCAGGCCTCCGGGCACAGCCACACATCTGCTCTACCAGGGACAGGCATGGCCGCTGCAACAACCCCTTAGCATTACTATCGAGGGCGACCGAGTACAGGTTTTAGAGCGTCATGACACCAACGCAACAGCCGTGCTGATCATCGAAGGTGAACAGGTTGTGGCGCTGCACAAAAACCCCAAAGCCACAGTCGAATTACCCCATATAGCCCTCTGTGGTATGGAGCTGCATATAAACGCCTACAAATTCGAGTTAATCGAGGTCTGCAATGGCTAAAAAGCGTCGCAATATTGCCTTTAGCCTCTCGTTTCTCGACATCATGGCCTGCGGCTTTGGTGCAGTGACTCTGCTATTTTTGATTTTGCGCCACAATGCCACCGAGATTGTCACCCCAGACCCACGGCTGGCATCGGAAGTAGAACTATTACAGGAAGACATCCGTCAAGCTGAGGAGTCGAAGACCGAACTCTTAAACAGCCTCGAGCAATTGCAGCTTGAATTGGTTAAAGCTCAGGGAGCATCAGACAGAGTGCTCACAGATCTTGAGGAAATCGAAAGAAGTATCCAATCCGACCCCAAAGACGATATAGCTAAACTGCGCCGCCAGGTGGAGCAGCTTGAAGAACAGACCGCAGAGATGGAAGAGGTAGACTTTGGCGACAAGGTGCGAGAATTTCTCGGCGACGGTAATCGCCAATATTTGACCGGCTTAAAGCTCGGCGGCGAGCGGGTGATTATTCTGGTGGACGGTTCCGCCAGTATGCTCGCGGATACAGTAGTGAACGCAGTGCGACGCCGAAATATGAGTGACCAAGATAAACAGCAGTCTCCCAAATGGCAGTGGACATTGCGCACTGTAGAGTGGCTGTTGGCGCAGCTGCCTCCCAGCAGTCGCTTCCAAGTCTATATGTTTAATATCGACGCACAGCCAGCCTTAGCAGGCTCTGAGGGAGAGTGGCTGGATGCGGCGGACTCGTTAGTGTTGGAACAGGTAGTTGAAGGCATTCGCCAATACTCGCCGGGGAATGGCACCAGTCTGATCAATGCCCTCAACTCGATCAATGATTTCGAAGACCAGCCAGACAATATGTTTATTCTCACCGATGGTCTGCCTACTCAGGGTGCCACGCCACCGAAAAAATATATGGTCAGTGGCCAACAGCGCCGCAAATTTTTTGCCAAAGCCTTGGATAGCCTGCCCGGCGGCATGCCAGTGAATACTATTCTGTTTCCCATGGAAGGCGATCCCGAGGCCGCGGCGCTATTTTGGCAGCTTGGCGTAAATACCCAAGGGGCCTTTATTGCCCCCTCCAGGGATTGGCCATGAAACGTCAACGTCGCGAGTCTCAGGAAGCCAGTATCTCGTTTCTCGATGTTATCAGCTGTGGCTTTGGCGCCATTGTGCTTCTTTTAGTCATCGCCAAGGTTGGCGATCCCGGCGCCCTAGAAGAAGCGGAAGAAGCATTGCGCGGCACAGTAAAAGAATTTCAACAGCAGCTATTTGATGTGCGCGGCGAATCTGTAGTGCTCAACGACCAGCTTAAATCTCGCAAACAACAGCTCTCAGAGCTGATTGAGCGAGTGGCGCGGCTCAAGGCCAAGCTCGCCAGCGTCGACAAACAGGCAACCACTATCTCACTATCTCAGGCCCGGGAAACAGAGCAGTTACAGCTGGTGATGCAGATTCTCACCGAGGAGATGGAGCGCCTAGTAGGTCCTGAGTTCAAGCAGCAGAATAATCTTATTGGCGGCATCCCAGTGGACAGCGACTATATTATTTTTGTTATAGACACCTCCGGCAGTATGCAGGTGGCGGCCTGGGAGAGAGTTAAAAAAGAGATGATCAATATTCTCGACATTTACCCCGACGTTAAAGGTATCCAGGTGCTCAATGATATGGGCCAGTACATGTTCTCAGCCTATCGCGAGCGCTGGATTCCCGACAGCCCAAAGATGCGCGAAGAGATTATTACTACCCTCGGTAACTGGGCACCCTTCAGTAACTCCAGTCCAGTAGAGGGCATTAACGCCGCGATTCAGACCTTTTATAAGCGAGATCGCAAGATCAGTATCTACACACTGGGCGACGATTTTCAGGGCCGCACTATTAGGAATGTAGTTCGAGCCGTAGACAAACTTAACCGCGCTCATCTTGGCGCCGACCGATTAGTGCGTATTCATGCCATTGGCTTTCCCGTGCACTTTGCCCGGGGAGGCGCACCCAGTGCCTCGGCGATCAAATTCGCAGCACTAATGCGTGAACTAAGTTATAACAACGGGGGAACCTTTATCGGCTTAAATAGCCTTAACTAAAGGGATACTAATTATGCCAAAAATTAAAATAACCACTTTCTCATTATTATCACTACTTTTAGCATTGATTTTCATCAGTGGCTGCAGCACTTCAGCACAGGTACAGATCAACTCGCCATTTCCCACTGTGGTGTCAAAACCCAAGCTAGTTAAAGCCGCCATTGTCTTCAGTGAAGAATTTAAAACCTACATCGCCAGCCCCAACAGCAAAACCACCATCGATCTTGGCAACGCTCAAACCGAACTTCTCAGCAACGCCTTTGCGGGCCTGTTTAACGAAATTGAATTTGTCTCTGCAGCAGCAGATGTGACATTTGATAACGCCCTGGTGATTACGCCCTCGGTCCAGGAAGTTCAGGTTTCCACTCCCTCAGACACCTACCTCAATGTCTATGAAGTGTGGATCAAATACAGTCTCGACATTCAGACCGCCAACGGCGATCAAGTGGACAGCTGGTTTATGCCCGCCTACGGCAAAACACCGGATTCCTTTATGCTCTCCAAAACCAATGCCATCGAAGAAGCTGCGGTGATTGCACTGCGAGATGCCGGCGCTAAGCTGCTGCTCGACTTCTATCGCATACCCAGTGTTTACAATTGGTTGATCACAGAGCAGATACCCCTCGACGAAACGGAGGTCCAATAGTGAATAAATTACTCGCACTCTGTGCCGCAACTCTGCTCGCCGGCTGTGGCGCAACCACCACCATCGACGAATACCGTCCCAACAATCAGATCATGGACATTAACAGCGAACAGTCAGTGGTGATTCTTGGCCGTCGCGATGCCGGACATTATGATACCGACCGGGAATTTATCGACTGCGTTGCCAGCAAAATGAAAGGGGCGGATATAGGCGTATTTCCCGAACAGCAATTTGTCGACGCCATTTACCCCTGGTTTGAACCACGCACCGCACCCAAAGGCCTCAAACGCTTAAGGCGACTAATGGAAGACGCCGCTATCAAGGAACAGATAGAGCGCAACGGCATCCGCTACCTGGTGTGGCTCGATGGTTCCACCGAGACCCATGACAAAGGCGGTTCAATCAGCTGTGCCATAGGGCCAGGTGGTGGTGGCTGTTTCGGCTTTGCTCAGTGGGACAAAAGTTCGGTTTATGAGGCCATAGTCTGGGATCTGACCAACCTCACTGAAAAGGGTCGACTGCGGGTGGACTCTTCCGGAACCTCATATCTCTTAGGTGTGGTTGCCCCCATACCGCTTTTAACACCAGTCAAAAATGATGCCTGCGCCAGTCTTGGCACCCAGCTAAAACAGTTCTTCACTGTAGATCAGTCAGAATGAATAAGTCCCTAGCCCTTTCTTTAATCTGTCTGGCATTTCTGGCCCCTGGGCAGGTTTTGGCAAAAGTTACAGGCGCTGATTTCTATAAAGAAGTGCTTCAAGGCACCCCGATTTACGATGACCCGGTACTGGATAGTTATATTAGAAAACTCGGTGAAGAGGTGGTGGCCCAGTCAGAAATGGCCGGGGAAAAATTTATCTTTACCCTCCTCGACTCCCCCGATCTTAATGCCTTTGCAACCCGTGACAACTATGTTTACGTCAATCGTGGCCTGCTCAACTATGTCAGCAATGAAGCTCAACTAGTCTCGGTGCTGGCACACGAAGTAGGTCATATCACCCGCAAGCATGTCACCGGCCAAGAGGGTAAAGCCACAGGTGCCCAGATTCTCTCTACCATAGCCGCAGTACTCTCTGGCAGCGGTGAAGTCTACGAAGCGGGCATGGCCTACGCCAACTCGTTGATTCGCGGTTACGGCCGACGCAATGAGCTGGAGGCCGATGAAGCCGGTGCCGAATATATGGCCAAACTGGGTTATGCCCCCAGTGAAATGATCAGCATGTTATCGATGATGAAAGACTATGAACTGCTGCAGAAGGATCGCGCCAGGGCCAAAGGGGCCAGCAAGCAGACCTATCACGGCATTTTCTCCAGCCACCCGCGGAATGATTCACGACTGCGCACAGTGGTTAGTAAGGCCCAAACTTTTCAGGCAAAACAGTCTCGGGGGGACGGGGCAGCGACCTACCGTCAACTCACCGAAGGCTTAATTTGGGGCGAGAACTTTCTCGCTAAAGAGAGCAAACCACAACGCTACTCTGATATGACACTGCGTGTTCGTTTCGATTATCCGGAGGGCTGGAAGCAGACTAATGACATCAATACTCGCAGCTCTGTGGGCACTTCGGTAAGCGCTCCGGCCAAGGTCTCAGCTGAGAAGTCAGAGAGCAGTTCGAACGATAAGCCAGAGGGTACTGCAGCAGATTCTCCAACTGACACTCCAGCTGACACGCCAGCCCCCACGCCAGCCAGTAAGTTTGAAACCGGAGAAGCCAGACTGGCCATGACCCCCATTGCACGTACCAGCCAGACACCGGAAGAATATCTCTACAATCATCTCAAGGTATCAAAACTGGATCAGGGCAGCGTCATTGCCCCAGCTGGTCTAAAAGGCTTTAGCGGTATATTGCCCGGTAAGGGCGACAAGCCAGACAGCCGTATCGCGGTGATCTATTACAAACGCAATGCCTATATCTTTACCGGAGAGGTGACCAGAGCAGAGCTGTTTCCTGAGGCGGACAAACTGTTTAAACAGTCTATCGCCACCTTTAGGCCTATTTCCCGCCGCGAGATTGAAGGCCAAAAACCGAAACGCATTCACTACGTCAAAGCCACCAATGCCACCACCTTTGATAAGCTAGGCAAAGCCTTAAAACTGAGCTTATCTGAAGTCGACGACCTGCGTATAATCAACGGGCACTACCCCAGCGGCGAACCCAATGCTGGTGATTGGATAAAGATTTTTAAACAGTGATGCGACCTTGATAAAACCACCTACACATAGATCTGGCAGCCTCATCCCGTTGCTGACTGCACTTATAATCATCAGCACAGCCGCCTATTGGCTCTCCAGAGCCACTCCCGGGCTGGATTCGTCACCTAGCCTAGATGCGCTGACCAATCTCGATAGCGACGCACTACAGCAGCGTATCAACAGCCAACTCTTCGGCGAAGCCATCACCGAACCTCCAGGTATAGGTGCCCAGATCCACAGCACCACTGATACATCAGCCATGCAGGCAAAACTGGCTGGGTTGACCAAGAATGTCACCACCCAGCAAGTGCCAAGTGCCAATGAGCTGGCGGTATTTTATAAACTCAATAAACAGCGCTACCGCAATCCGTCAAAATTTTGGCTCGAGGTGATTAGCTACACCACAGCGAAACATGGTGGGCGAGTTTTTGAGGAGGCTAAGCAAGAACTGAATACCGGACAACCGCCAGTGGGAGATCAAAGGGATCAATACGCGGCCATCTCAACCATTCAGCTAGGAACAGTCTACGGGCAGAGTTTTATCGACAGCCTGATGGCGCTTGAACAGAACTTAGTAGAGAGCTTAGACGAGAACTTAAACGAGAACTTAAACGAGAACTTAAACGAGAGCAAAACAGAAAACCCACCCCTACCTTGCTGGTATGGACCCATCAGTTCACCCCTAGGAGCGCATCTGGTCTGTGTCGATAAAATTATTTGGGGGGATTACCCACCCCTTAAAGAGGTGGAAAATCAATTGATCAATGACTGGCGATTCTCAGTCAGCCAGGAAGCGAGTTAACCTCTCACTAGCTCAGGCCATCAACTCAGCAAAGAACTGCCGCAGCCCAGGAGCACCGCCCTCTTGCCAGGTTTTCAGTGCAGCCGTACCAACAATGGCAACATCCGCATGGCCACGCAATACATCTATATCCGCCTTACTACTGATACCAAAACCCACGCCCAAGGGCACATCGGTGTGCTGACGACAGCGTTCAATCAACGCCAATACATCGTCATCCATCTGAGTTTTCGAGCCGGTCACACCTTTACGGGCAACAACATAAACCAAACCGCGGCTAACCGCACCGAGCTTGGCTAAGCGCGTGTCGCTGGTGGTAGGTGTCATCAGAATAATGGGTTCTATACCCGCTTCTTCCGACAGACGGTGTAACTTAGCTGACTCTTCAATAGGCAGGTCTGGCAAGATATAGCCAACGCCACCAGATTCTTTAACACGCTTCACAAAGGCCTCTTCGCCCATTTTAAACGCCGTATTGTAATAACCCATCATCAATACTTTAAACGGGAAGCGTGCACTGACCAGTTTCATAAATTCAAAACACTGATCAACGGTGGTGCCAGATTTTAGCGACTGCTCGTTGGCGCGCACAAACAGCGGACCATCAGCACTGGGCTCGGAGAAGGGAAACTGCAGCTCCACCAAATCGACACCAGCCTCGGCCATAATTTCCAACTCTTGAAGATTCTCTTCAAAGGAGGGATAACCGCAGACCACATGGGCCATGACCAAAATATCTTTGCTCTGCTTGCGCTCGGCAATAAAACGTTGCAGACCCATTAGTTGTTCTCCGCGCGGTATTGATCAGCTTTGCCACCGATAAACGACTTCCACTTGGCATCGTCCAGAGCGTCAGCAATGGTAAAGATATCTTTGTCTCCACGTCCGGACTGATTGATCAGAATAATCTGATCCTTGCCCATGGTCGGTGCTTCTTTAATAGCCGTGACAAAAGCGTGAGTACTTTCCAGTGCCGGGATTAGGCCTTCGGTACGCATAGTCAGTTTAAGGGCTTCTTTCACTTCCACATCCGTGGCCGCTTCAAAACGCACCTTGCCCTGATCGTGAAGGTGAGCAAAGATCGGGTTCACACCTATGTAGTCAAGACCGGCAGCAACAGAATGGGTTTCATTCATATTGCCTTCGTCATTTTGCAGGAAGTAGGTTTTGTAACCCTGAGCAACACCCACAGTGGCATCGTCATAGGCCAGGCGTGAGGAGTGCATATAGGAACCGACACCGTGACCACCGCCCTCAGAACCAATCAATTCAACATCGTCATCCATAAAGCCTTGGAAAATCCCCATGGCATTGGAACCACCACCGACACAGGCATAGACACGGTCCGGTAGACGTCCGGCCTGTTTGAGCATCTGCTCGCGCGCTTCGAGGCCAATAATCGATTGGAACCAGCTGACCATTTCTGGGAACGGGTGAGGTCCACAGGCAGTGCCCAAAATATAATGGGTGTCGGCCATATTGGTAACCCAGTCACGCATACATTCATTCACTGCGTCTTTTAAGGTCTTCTGGCCGTCTTCAACCGCTATCACTTCAGCGCCGAGATTTTCCATCCAGAATACATTGGGACGCTGGCGTGCAACATCCACCGCACCCATATAAATTTTGCACTCGAAACCAAATTTAGCCGCCATGGTCGCCGTGGCAAAACCATGTTGACCAGCACCGGTTTCGGCAATCACCTTGGATTTACCCAAACGTTGGCAGAGCAAACCCTGGCCCATCACATTATTAATCTTGTGAGATCCGGTGTGGTTGAGATCATCGCGTTTAACGTAGATTTGCGCGCCACCGAGTTTCCGCGAAAGGTTCTCAAGGTGGGTTATGGGCGTTGGGCGTCCGGAGTAGTTCTGCAGTAGCGCCACATAGTCTTGCCAAAACTTTGGGTCAGCCTTGCATTCGCGGAAGCATACGAGCAGCTCCTCGATAGTTGCCTGCAAAATTTCAGGAAGAAAAACACCACCATACTCTCCGTAGTAGCCTTCACGGCCCTCGGAGAAGTCAAAAATATCCATGAAACGCCTCAATAGATTGCAGCCGATGCCCAGTTGGCAGACCGCAGTTCGAATGAATTACACTTTTTTGTTACACGATTAACGTCGCGACTAATTACGCGACGAGTAACAGGATTTAAACGACCTTCTAATCGACCTGCTAATCACCCTTTCAAGCAGCGATCTAGAGCTAGATTAAATTCTGTTTTTAACAGGGTCGCTAGTTTAGCCAAGTCGCCGGACTGGCACAACGTCGCCATGCTTTATTGGCCCTGACTTACGACAATTACAAGAGGTATACGGAACAGCAACGTGACCGGTTTATTGGGGTCGGTCAGTTATTTCAACAATCTCAGACAGGCTGGGGATCAGAGGGGTTTATCCACAAGTTTTTCAATGACTTACCCCAACAATATATGCATTTTTGGATAATCAAACACAAGATATAGTGGATTAAGGGTTGCATGACACACCATGTAGGATAAACTGCCTACCGTCTTAAGAACTTAGTCCTGCTTAAAACAGGTGGTAAAAACAATCATTCAAAGAGTGTCTAAGGCGAAAAAATACGAAATCAACTGGCGCTAGGCAACAGTCTGTCTCCCGAGTCTAGCCCCGAATGAGACAAAACAGAAAACGAACAGAAAAGGTCAGTCCATGAGCACAGCAACCAAACTAAAAACAGTGAAAGCCGTGAAAGCTGTTAAGACAACACCAGAAATCACTTTCCAGGAAGCCTCTCTGGATATTTGGGACAAGAAGTACCGTCTCAAAGACAAAGAGAACAACCCTGTTGATGCCGACATCGATGCGACCTATGCGCGAGTAGCCAAGGCACTGTCTGATGTTGAAGACGAAAATCTCCGTGAAAAGTGGCAAGCACGTTTTGTCTGGGCCCTCAAACACGGTGCTATCCCAGCTGGCCGAATTATCTCCAATGCCGGTGCTCAGGCTTACAAGCCAGCGACTTCTACTATTAACTGTACTGTGTCCGGCATAGTGCCAGATTCAATGTTAGGTATTCTCGAGCGCAACCTCGAAGCCGGTCTGACTCTTAAAGCAGGCTGTGGCATCGGTTACGAATTCTCTACTCTGCGCCCTAAGGGTGCCTATGTGTCTGGCGCCGGCGCCTACACTTCAGGCCCGCTGTCGTTTATGGATATCTACGACAAGATGTGTTTTACCGTGTCTTCTGCCGGTGGCCGTCGCGGTGCCCAGATGGCGACCTTTGATGTCAGCCACCCAGACGTATTTGATTTTGTTCGCGCCAAGCGTGAAGACGGTCGTCTGCGCCAGTTCAATCTGTCGCTGCTGATTACCGAAGAGTTTATTGAAGCCGTACGCAATGACGGCAATTGGGACCTGACCTTCCCAATCAGCGCCAAAGAAATTGACGGTGGCATAGACCTGAAAGGCGACAATGTTGTCTGGAAGCCCTTCCCAACCGCCGAAAACTACCACTGCAACGAAGCTGGCCTAGTCGCCTGCCGCATCTATGAAACTATTCGTGCACAGAAACTGTGGAACGCGATCATGTCGTCCACCTACGACTATGCTGAGCCAGGCTTTATCCTGATTGATCAGGTGAACAAGAACAACAACAACTGGTTCTGCGAAGATATCCGCGCAACCAACCCCTGTGGCGAACAACCTCTGCCTCCTTACGGCAGCTGCCTGCTCGGTTCAGTAAACCTGACCAAGTTTGTGCGCAACCCGTTCACCAAAGATGCCTACTTTGACTGGGAAGAATACGCTGAAGTAGTGGCTGTATTTACCCGTATGCTCGACAACGTTGTAGAGATCAATGGTCTGCCCCTAGAAAACCAGCGCAAAGAAATTGAGTACAAGCGTCGCCACGGTATGGGCTTCCTCGGATTGGGTTCAACCATTACTATGCTGCAAATGAAGTATGGCGATGAGAGTTCATTAGAATTCACTGATCGTATCGCTCGCGATATGGCGGTTGCCGGTCTTAAAGCCGGCCTTGAACTGGCCCGTGAAAAAGGTCCAGCGCCCATCATGGAAGACGACTTTGAAATCACAGCGGCCCTGCTATTTAAGCGTCCTGAGCTAGCCAAAGACGGTATTAAAGTGGGCGATAGCCTCAAGGGCAAAGTATTACTTGGCAAGTACAGCAAGTACATGCAAACCATCGCCACTGTTGCTCCAGATCTGATTGAGTCAATTATTGAAGAGGGCTGTCGTTTCAGCCACCACTCATCAATTGCTCCCACTGGCACCATTTCTCTGTCACTGGCCAACAACGTCAGTAACGGTATCGAGCCAAGCTTTGCACATCACTATGCCCGCAACGTGATTCGTGAAGGCAAGAAGTCGAAAGAGAAAGTTGATGTTTTCTCCTACGAGCTACTCGCCTATCGCACGCTGATCAATGGCAAAGCTATGCCCTATGGCACCAGCGACGAAGAGGCACTGCCAGATTACTTTATGAGCTCCGAGAACATTATGCCGCGAGCCCACGTAGATATTCAGGCCGCAGCACAGAAGTGGGTCGATTCTTCAATCTCCAAGACAATCAATGTGCCAACTGATTGCGACTATGAAGACTTTAAAGATATCTATCTCTATGCCGCCGAGAAAGGCCTCAAGGGCTGCACCACCTTCCGCTTCAACCCAGAAGCGTTCCAGGGTGTTCTAGTCACCGAGAAAGATCTCGAAAACACCACCTATAGCTTCACCCTGGAAGATGGTTCCAAGGTTGAGTTTAAAGGTAATGAAGAAGTTGAGTATGACGGTGAAATACACACCGCCGCCAACCTATTTGATGCACTGAAAGAAGGTTACTACGGTAAATTCTGATCAAGCACCCCTAATTCCGTAGACTCCAGAGAGGACGAAAATGACTAAGAAAATTGGACAGAAAATCGTTGGCTACACAGTAGCCACCGAAGAACAGACGAAAGAAGCGAAAACGAAAGTCGCTGAAAGCAATATCATTCAGATGCACGAAAAGGTCTCACGACCTGAAGCACTGGCTGGCAGCACCTACAAAATCAAGACGCCGATGTCAGACCATGCGCTGTATCTGACAATTAACGACATTATCTTGAACGAAGGCACTGACCACGAACTGCGCCGCCCATTTGAAGTGTTTATCAACTCCAAGAACATGGATCACTTCCAGTGGATCGTTGCTCTGACACGTGTAATCTCGGCAGTATTCCGCAAAGGCGGCGACTGCACTTTCTTGGTTGAAGAGCTCAAGGCTGTTTTCGATCCACAGGGTGGTTACTTCAAGCCCGGCGGTAAGTTTATGCCCTCACTAGTAGCTGAGATTGGATGGGCTATCGAAGATCACCTGCAGAAGATCGGCATGTTGAAGAAGCCTGAAATTCCAGAGCACCAGCAGAAGATTATGGATGAGAAGCGCGCTCAGTATGAAGGGGCTGCTAAAGCTAGCACTCCAGCTGCAGCGGAAGCTAATGACTTCCCACCTACAGCTGAACTGTGCAAGAAGTGCAGTGTTAAAGCCGCCATAATGATGGATGGATGTCTAACCTGCCTTAATTGCGGCGACTCCAAATGTGGTTAAAACGCTAATACAAAATTGTTAGCGTAAAAAAAGCGGCCTTAGGGCCGTTTTTTTTGTCCGACTTTTATTATCCAGCCTTTATTGTCTGCTTCTTACACTGCTATTCAGGTATGTGAGGGTTTAAACGGCAGGCCATTAAGACTATCGGGGATTCTCCCGCCAGAATTTGAATTACGGGAGCTTGTTTTAACTGCTTGTTTTAACTGCTTGTTCTAACAGAAAGGTTTACTGAGATCAGAATTGGGACAAGGCCATCTTGAAGTGTAAAAAGGCCCCTGCTGGATAAAAGGGGGGGAGTAACGCAGATCAGCAGGGGCCATAAAAACATTGGTATCTAGAAAAGGTAGAACCAGACAAGCAACTCCTCTGTAACTAACGGTTGAAAATACAGTCACTTACTTATCAATGTTCTACCTATAAGACTCTAATGCGGAGAAAAACCCCACCTCTGATCTATAATTAATTCGGCTTTTTTAAAATATTACCTATAGCTGCTCCATGGCATCAGCTTTAAGGCGCTAAACTTTATCGGAATTGCGGGTTATTGCTGATACAGCTCGCCATTACTCTGAAATTTGCTCTGAACTTTGAACAGCGCGCTGCAGATAAGTGATCACATCAGACACAGTTTCAAAGCCCTCAATATCCTCATCACTCATCTCTATTTTGAAGGTCTCTTCAAGGTCCATGGCCATGGACAATTTCTCCAGAGAATCCATCTTAATTTCACTGAGAACCTGTTCTGGCTCTACGTCTGTTATTTTGGTCATTGGGCTGGCCAGAATAAGGTCATAAACGGTGGTACTGATAAGATCAGGCGTATTCATAGGACGGCGATTCCTTGCGCAGTTTTTTAGTATCAAATATTAGGTGAAATTTTAGTAATAGCCATGCTTGGCACTTTGCTTAAAGATAGTCCAATTTTACATAAAGCGCGGAATTATTCAGTCCCTAAACAACGCTAGACACCTCGACGGTATTCAAGCGCTTTAGCCCCTTATTGCAGATTATAATTGAGGCCGCAGGCAGCTTAGACTGCATACCTGTTGAACAGCCCCATCACCGCCGTCCATTAGGTTCCGAATAATCATACCTGACAGGAAGATTTACATGGCTATAATAGGGCTCCGAAGATTCCATGAGATCTATATAGGTTGAGTCCGTTGAAAAATATCGCCGCATTATTTGTTTTGTTCTTCAGCCAGATCGCCACTGCTGATGTATTTTGGTTCCTGCGCCAAGAAGATGGCAATACCAACTGGCAGTATGTAGCCAATTTCTCCAGCGGTATCTTAATTGTCGCGCTATCGATTACGGCGATTCGTCTGGCCTTTACCCGCCGCGCCGCACGCCGCTACAACCGCGATCTCGAAGAAATACGTGCCCAGCTCGAAGATCGCGTTAAAGAACGTACCGCCACCCTAGACAATGCCAACGGTCTATTGCAACAGAGCAATAATGCTCTTGAAGCAGAAGTTACCGAGCACCGTGACACCACCACCAAATTGCGTTTATCCGAGTCCTATATCACCAATATTTTGCGCTCCATGCCGCTAATGTTAATCGGCCTCAACAAAAACGGTGACATCACTCAGTGGAATAGCCGCGCCGAAGAGATAAGCAGCCTGCCCTCAGACAAAGTACTGGGCAAGAACCTGTGGCAAGCCTACCCCACTATTGCGGTAACCCCAGAGCAGATCAAGCAGGCTCAAGACACGGATAAGACCCTGACCCTCAAATACAGCCAGCGCGGTCAGTACCACTTTGATATCACCATCTACCCGCTCCACGACCAGCTCGAAACTGGCGTGGTGATTATGGTGGACGATGTGACCCAACGAGTGCAGAGCGAGAATATGCTGGTGCAGCGGGACAAGATGTCGTCCATGGGTGAAATGGCCTCGGTTATGGCCCAAGATATTAATATTCCCCTTCAGGCAATTCTCAAAGATCTACAAACCCTGCGCTTGGATCTCACTGAAGAGCATATAGATCCGGTTGGCATCCACGAGCTATTGGATGACGCTCTAATTCGCGGTCGCCAGGCAGCCTCGGTGGTAAACAATTTGGTGAGTTTCTCCGATGCTAGCGCCGGTGAGAAGCAGCTGGCCAATATCACTGAGGTCATGGACCACAGTGTCGAGCTGGCAGCCGATGTACTTTCAGTGACCAAGGGACTGCGCTTTAAAGACGTGGTAATCAACCACAACTACGCCGATGAATTACCCCAGCTGCGCTGTCATGTGCCAGAGCTGCAACAGGTCTTTCTCAGTCTGTTTAGATACTCCTGCTATGCCCTGGGCAAGATCGAAGATCCAGCCCACACGCCCTCGATCAATATTGAAATCAGTGAGTTTTACGATGCCATCTGGGTGCGTATTCAGCACAATGGCATGGGCATGACCACGGAAGAGCAGCAGCTGTTATTTGAACCCTTCTTCGCCAGCAGTCATGCCACTGCGGACAGTGAAGATCAAAGTAGCGCTGGCGAGCGCCTGTCATTTGCCCAGTTTATTATCGCTGAGCAACATCAGGGGAAGATCGCGGTGACCTCGGATATCAACATAGGTACCACCTTCCATATCCAACTGCCCTATCCTACCGCTGCTGATGCAGAAGATAAGATAGAGAAGTGATATTCGAAAGCGAGTATTAGAAAGCGAGTACTAGAAAGCGAGTATTAGAGAGCTAGTAGCAAAGAGCCGAAAAACGACCTCTAAAGACTATTTAGCACCTGCAGTGGCGGCTGTGTCACCGCCTTGCGACTGTAGCCAACACCCAGCACACCCACTAACAGACCACCGGCCAAAGGTCCCACCAGCCACAGCCAGGGATGCCAGCTAAAGGGCAGATCAAACATAAAGCGCTGTAGCATTGCCACCGCCGCCTCGGCACCAATCGCCGCCAATAGGCCCGCCATCAATCCCAGCACGCTAAACTCGACCCACTGAATACCCAGAATCAAACGCCTAGAACTACCCAGTGTGCGCAAAATAGCACTCTCCTGTAGACGCTCAGACATAGACAGACTCACCGCGGCAAACATCACCAGCACACCACAGCTCAAAATCAGCAGGGTCATCACCTCGAGACCACTGGTGACCTGAGAGACAATACTGCGAATACGGTCAATAATTTTGTCCAGCTCAATCACCTGCACCGTGGGATATTGGCGCAGCAGATCATTGACCAGCAACTTCTGCTGAGGCGGAATATAGAGGCTGGTCATATTGGTTCGAGGATAATCCTCCAACAGCCCTTCAGGAAACAAGAAGTAGAAGTTAGGCGTCATATTGTCCCAATTCAAACTTCGGGTACTGGCCACTCTGGCTTGGAAAACCAAACCACCAACGCTAAAGGTCAGCTCGTCGCCAATCTCCAGCCCCAGTTCTCCAGCCAATTCATCTTCTAGAGAGACCGGCGGAATGTCCCCAGTCAGATCTAAATCATCCCACCAACTGCCAGCGGTTAATTTATTGCCCTCGGGAAGCTCTGTGGTCCAGCTCAGATTCAGCTCGCGACGAAACGACTCATGTTTGTCACGCTGCTCTTCACTAATACCTGCGCCGTTAATCTGCGTCAGGCGTCCACGCACCATAGAATACCAACCGGCAGTCTCAAGGTTTTGTTCGGTGACTAAATCGCGCACCCCCTCAAGTTCATAGGGGGCCACATTCAACAGGAAATGATTCGGCGCATCATCCGCCAACTGCCAGCGCCACTCATCGATCAACGAGGTACGCACCACGCTCATAATCATCAGCAGGGCAATGGCACCGGAGAAACCAACCATCTGAATAATACTCTGAGACTTACGCCGCCAGAGATTGCTCGACGCCAGACGCCAGATACTACCAAGCTTTTGTCCATAGGTTTTACCCACACGCAGCATCAGCAGACCAATCACTACAGTGGCCAATGCGGTCAATCCAAAACCAGCCAAGATCGCCAACGACAGGTAAATATTATTGCTGTACCAAAACAACAGCGCTGCGACAGCGGCTATACCCAATAATCCACGAGCCACAGAGCTCACCGGCTCAACCTGCACATCATCGCGCAACACCGCTAGGGGCGACTGCGCAGGAAGGTGCCATATAGCTGGCAAAGTAAAGCCCGCCAAACAGAGCAGACCAGTAGCCAGACCGGTAATCCAGGGACGAATGCCCGCCATGGGCAGTGAAATCGGCAGCCATTCACGGACTACCGCAATCAAAATTTCAGAGAAGGCAAAACCCACCAGCAGACCTATAGCCGAACCACCAATACCAAGCCAGAGACTCTGCTGTAAATACAAACTGCGCACCCGACTGGCAGCAATGCCCCAGCTTTTTAGTAGCGCCACTTGTCGAGTCTGACCGGCGGCAAAATGATGGCTCGCCAGTGCTAGGGCTATACCGGCCAACACCACACCTATACTGCCAGCCAATAATAAAAAGCGACGACCCTTATCCATGGTGTCGGCAATACTGGCCTGAGCTTCATCTGGAGTAATCAGTCGATCATGAACATCAAGCTGATCTTCCACCCATTCACTGTAGTTAGCAAAGCCGTCAGTGCCACTGGCACCCTCGGCCATCAAAAATCTATAGGTGACACGACTGCCAGGAATAATAATTCCAGCGGCCTCTATATCACCGTAGTTCATTAACACCCGGGCGCCAAAGGCACCAAATGAACCACCGCTATCCGGCTCTTCCACAACAATTTGAGTGGCGGTTAAACGAATCTCACCCAGTTCAATCTCATCGCCAAGCTCAATATTCAGTAGCGGTAACAGTCGGGCATCGACCCAGACTTCACCCTGAGCTGGACCATAATCAATCTCTTCGATCAAACTGGGGTCGGTAGTAAATGGCGTAGTCGTGCGGCGTAGTAAACCGCGCAGTGGATAGCTAGCCTCCACCGCTTTAATCGACGCCAGATGCATATCGTCCTGGTGATAGACCATGGAGGCAAAGGTTAATACCTGAGCGCTCTCTACCTGCTGCTCCAGAGCCCCTGTAATCCACAAGGGGTCAATTGGTTTGCTACTTCTGACCACTAGATCGGCAGCGAGGAAACTGCTGGATTGAGCCGTTAAAGCCCTCTCAATACGTTCCGCTAACAGGGACACCGAGGTGACTACCGCAACGGCCAGCACTAAAGACCAGATAATCAGATTTAACTGCCCCCCGCGCCAAGTGCGCAGTAACATTCGTAATGCTTGCATCAGGCTACGCTGCCTCTATTAACATCAGTAACATTAGTAACCTCAGCAACTTGCTGACCTGCAGCGATCTCCAGGCGCTGACCACAGCGCTCAGCCAAGTTGTGCTCGTGGGTCACCAGCACCAGTGTGGTGCCCTCTTCTTTATTTAGATCAAACAGCAGATCGTTAATTTTCTCGCCGGTGCCTGTATCCAGATTGCCCGTGGGTTCATCGGCAAAAAGAATAACCGGTTTACAGGCAAAGGCTCGGGCCACAGCAACTCGCTGCTGCTCACCGCCGGATAGCTGGCGTGGATAATGCGTAGTGCGATGATCGAGGCCAACCCGCTGCAGATAGTAGGCGGCTGTTTTAAGCGCCTCTTTGTCTCCCTGCAATTCCAAGGGCAGTGCCACGTTTTCCAAAGCAGTCAAACCAGGTAACAGATGAAAGGATTGAAAGACAAATCCCACAGTCTTGGCCCGCACAGCAGCGCGGCCCTCCTCGTCCATGGCGGTAATATTCTGACCATTGAGGCTAACTGAACCTGAGCTCGGCAGATCTAGCCCCGCCAGAATACCCAGCAGGGTCGACTTACCAGAACCTGATGGCCCAACAATGGCCAAGCTTTCACCTGCAGCCAGAGAGAGATTGATCCCATCCAAAATGGTGAGCGTACCTTCAGTAGTGGTCACCTGTTTGCTGATATTGCTAACTTCGATCATTTGAAATATCCATTGCGTCTAAAAATGCCTACACTGGGGCAGCGAATTAAACGATTAAAAATTTGTATTGAGATTATTTATGCGGTCTTCTGCTATCCGACACTTTATAACCCAGCCATTTATTAAGGGCGTATGTTGCCTGTTTATCTTACTGGGTGCCAATACTTATGGATCAACTCTACTGGTCTTGGGGGATAGCCTCAGTGCCGGTTATGGGATCAATCAAGAGAGCGGCTGGGTCGCCCTGCTGGACGATGACTTCGGCGATGAGCACCGTATTATCAATGGCAGTATCAGCGGCGACACCACCGGAGGCGGTTTAAACAGACTGCCGCGCTTACTAGAAGAATTCAGCCCGGACTATGTGTTGCTGGAACTGGGTGGCAACGATGGTCTGCGCGGCCAGCCTTTGAATTTAATGAAAAGTAATTTGCAGGCAATGATTAATCTTGTCCGTGACGCCGGCGCTGAGCCAGTGTTATTTGGTATGCGCCTGCCACCCAATTATGGCCGCCGCTACTCCGATGCCTTTGCCGCGGTCTATCCGCAATTATCGGAATCTGAAAAGGTACTGCTGATACCCTTCCAACTTGAAGAGCTGAGTGTTACTGAAGGTATGATTCAGGAAGATGGGCTGCACCCAACAGCACTGGCGCAGCCGATTATTAAGGAAGTGATTAAGGGTTATATAAAGCCCTTAATGGAGTGAAGCCCTTAATAAAATAGGGCCGCTAACCGAACAATCACTGTTTCTTACTATGCCTTGGGTACAAAGGTAAGCGCCAGACCGTTATTACACCAGCGCTGCCCAGTAGGCTTGGGACCATCATCGAAGACATGACCCTGGTGACCGCCGCAGCGAGCGCAGTGATATTCAGTGCGCGGCCAGATCAATTTATAATCGGTCTTAGTCTCTAGATGATCTTCTATATGCTCAAAGAATGAAGGCCAGCCCGTACCACTCTCATATTTCATCGCCGAACCAAACAGCGCCAAATCACAACCGACACAGTGATACTGGCCATCGCGGTGTTCATCGTTAAGCGCACTGCTGCCAGCTGGCTCAGTACCCTCGTCGCGCAAAATACGATACTGAGATGGCGTTAAACGCTCACGCCACTGATCTTTGGACAGCTCTAGTTTTTCAAAGGCCCACAGCTTAGCCGCACCAGCAAGGCCAATCAGGCCTAGCGATAGTTGCTGTAACCATTTACGTCTGTTCATAATCTGCCCTCTACAATGCCCTGTTGAAAAATATACTCTGCAAGCTATGACAACGGATCAATAAACTAAGTGCCATCCGCCGATTAATTAGAACGTCAGTTAGTCCCATGAGGATGCTGAATCGGCTCACCAGGCGTCGGGGTTAATAATGATTTTAGCTGTGACACCAAACCACCAGCCAGAATGAGACCGCAGCCAATCAACTCAGGACGGGTGAGTATTTCATCTAATATCCACCAGCCACAGGCCGCAGCAAACACCGCTTCGAAGCTAAGGATGATTGCCGTATGAGAGGAAGGAGCCGTGCGCTGACCCACAACTTGCAGGGTAAAGCCCACTGCCGATGACAGAACACCCACATACAATAGGGCGACACCAGCATCTAAAATTCCCTGCCAGTTCCAGCCTTCGAATATAGGCACCAAGATAGCGGTAATCAGTGAGGCCACAGAGAACTGTACAAAGATCAAACGGAACGGCGAGGTGTTATTGGCAATAATCCCGGTAAAGATAATATGTAGCGCGAACAGCAAGGAACTGCCAAGCACCAATATGTCACCGATAAAAATTTCACCGCTGTCGATCTGGGCCATAAAATAGAGACCGCCAAGGGCCATGACCATACCTATCCAAGTGGGCCATTCGGTTTTGTTGCGAAAGAATAGGCCGATTAATGGCACAAAGACAATATAGACACCGGTTAAGAAACCAGCGCGACCGGCAGTGGTATACACCATGCCCCACTGTTGCAGCAGCATACCGGCGGTTAATACCAGACCCAGCAGAGCAGCCTGTTTATTAACCTTGTTAAAGGCAAAAATTTGCTTCGGCTTTTCCATCCAATACCAGAGCGGCAGGATGGCGACAGCACCGATAAAAAAGCGTCCAAAGGTAAAGGTAATAGGCCCAATATGGTCCATTCCCGAACGCTGAAAGACAAAGGCGAGGCCCCAGATAAAAGCGGTTAATAGCAATATAAGATCTGCGCGCAGATCGGTTTTAATACTCACGGTGAATCCTTTTAAAGCGGTTTTGTTATTATTTTTTTACTGCTTTAATGCTGCTCTCGATTGGCTGAGGGCTCTTTATGCGCTGAGGGCTCTCTATGGGCTGAGGGCTCTCTATCAGCTGAGGGCTCTTAACCAGCTGAGGGCTCTTAACCAGCTAAAGGCTCTCTATCAGCTAATGGCTCTTAACCACCTAAAGGCTCTCTATGAGCTGATGGCTCTAAAAATTGAATCATTAATTGCAGCGATTGCTGGCCGCGATAGTCATTGATATCCAAGCGATAGACACAGCGCACAAGGCGATGATGGCTGCTCGGCCAGATCGCAGTATCGGCATTAAACCAAATCGCGTCTATACCTGCATAAGGTAGCTTTTGACCGCTTTCACCCACAGGTGCCAGCACCAGTTTTAGGTGTTTCTCGCCAACAATACGCTGCTGCAGGACTTCAAAGTCCCCTTCAAAACAGGGCTCCGGAAACAGCTGACCCCAAGGACCATTGTCGCGTAACAGTTCAGCGGTTTGCATGGATAGCTGTTGTTGAATCAATTCACCATCGGTGGCGATCTTAGCCTGGAGATCATCGGCACTTAAAAGTAGCGCGACTTGCCGCTGAAAGGCTTCCTTAAAGGCTGGCAGTTTATCTTCATCAAGACTTAGACCCGCCGCCATGGCATGGCCGCCAAACTTACTGATCAGGCCCGGGTTTTGTGTGGCCACCGCATCCAGCGCATCGCGAATATGCAGGCCGGGAATCGAGCGCGAGGAACCCTTGAGCTGGCCATTATCGCCGCGGGCAAAGGCAATTACCGGGCGATGGTATTTTTCTTTAATCCTTGAGGCAAGTAAGCCCACCACACCCTGATGCCACTCCGGCTGGAACAGGCAGAGAGCCGGTGGTACTTCGCCTTTTAGGGATAGAGGAATCTGTTCGACAATCTTTAAGGCCTCGCGCTGCATATCCTGCTCAATCACCTTGCGATCTTGATTGAGTTCGTCCAGTTCACGAGCTGTATCCATTGCCAACTGCGGATCACTGGTCAGCAGGCATTGAATACCCAGAGAAATATCATCGAGACGACCGGCGGCATTTAAGCGCGGACCCAGTGCAAAACCTAAATCAGTGGCCACTAGACGCAGAGGGTTTTTCCCTGCGATGGTCAGTAATGCTTTGATACCAGGCCTAAAGTGTCCGGCACGAATACGCATCAAACCCTGATGCACCAGTGCGCGATTAATCTGATCCAAAGGCACCACATCGGCAACGGTTCCCAATGCCACTAGGTCGAGCCATGTGGCCATATTGGGTTCGGGAATACTGTTCTCGGCGAACCAATTATCGGCCCGCAGTTGACCGCGCAGAGCACTGAGTAGATAGAAGGCCACGCCTACACCAGCAAGATTTTTAGTGACAAAAGTACAGCCCGGTTGATTGGGATTAACGATGGCCGCAGCATTGGGTAAGGTAGCGCCGGGCAGATGGTGATCCGTGACTACAACCTGCATACCCAGACTATTGGCTTTCTCGACGCCCTCTATACTGGAGATGCCATTATCTACGGTAATCAAAAGATGCGGCTCACGCTCGGCAGCCAAATCCACAATCTCTGAGGTCAGGCCATAGCCATAGTCAAAACGGTTGGGTACCAAAAAATCGACATGTTGATAGCCCATGGCGGTTAGGGCTAAGACCATCAAAGCAGAACTGGTGGCACCGTCGGCATCAAAGTCGCCGACAATTAAGATGCGTTTTTGCTCGGTCAGTGCCTCGACCAAAATGGCCACCGCAATATCTATACCGAGCATCGTCGAAGGGGAAGGTAAACAGGAGAGTTGGCGCTGCAGGGCCGCTTGCTGGGTAACACCGCGGGCCAGATAAATACGCTTTAACAGCGGATCAAACTGCGGATCAAAATCGCCGCCAAGGGCATCAAAAGTACGTGCTTCAACCAGCATAAAATTGATTCCGTTCTACTGCGTAGAGGTTTTAACTTATTGAACTTGGGCTACCTAGAGAAAACCGGTATTTTTGCCGATCAACCAGCTGATGCCACCGAGTACCGAAACCACAACCCAGAGCACTGCAAGCAGTCGCAAGGGGCGGAATGGCTGACGCTCTGTCTTGTTGTAACCACTGTTGGTCACTGAGCGGACGCGCTCCAAATCTTCGTCGGATAATTTATTTTCTTCAGACATTTTTCTGCTCTCTGTAAGCTATTTTATATGGCTAATTTATAAGCTATTTTTAGTGCGCTGGGACAGTGAGAAACGTCGCCACCTGCTCTGGTGACAGATCATCTAATCTCGGCACAGTGCCCAAACAGGGCTCGTTAATGCATTGCTTCAGTGTATCAATATTTTCCTGCAAGCGCGGCATCTCTGGATCGAGAATATTCGCCACCCAACCGGCAATTCGTAAACCGTCACCGCGGATCGCTTCCATGGTCAGCAGTGCATGATTGAGACAACCGAGGCGCATACCGACCACTACTATTACGGCGCATTCCAGCTCACGGGCCACATCCGCAAGGGTTTCTCGAGAATTAATCGGTACTCGCCAACCGCCAGCCCCTTCGATAACCACCATATCCACCGGCATCAGGGAAACGCCCCTGCAATAACCCACCAGACGGGAGGCGGACATCCGCACACCGGCCTCAGCCGCGGCTATATGAGGTGCGATGGCAGGCTCTAGGGCAATGGGGTTTATCTGTTGATAAGCAAGCTTATGACTGGCCGCTGCCTGCAGTTGTAGTGCGTCACTGTTGGTCATGCCCTGCTCGGTGACTTCACAACCTGCAGCCACTGGCTTAATCGCCGCAGTACGCAAACCCTGCTGATTGGCCGCCGCCAAAAAACCACAGGCAACCACGGTTTTGCCTACATCAGTATCGGTGCCGGTAATAAATAACCACTGTTTTGCCATCTGTCTCAATCAACCCTGCTGTTATGCCATCTAAGCCATTTATGCGGTCGCGCGGACGCGAATAATTTCCCAGGTCGCTGGGATAGTCCCATCCGCCTGCCGGTAATCTTCGTAGGCAGCATAGAGTGCTTGTAAATGATGCTTGCCTGTCAGTGTATTCTGCTTCCCGGCATTATTATTGTGCGCGCCGACATTTTTTAATTCCATCAATAGTTCGCGCACCGAACTGTGCCGCTGAACCTGATTGTCGCTGCGCAATTCAACCTGACTAAAACCCGCCTGCTCAAGAGCAACCTGCCAATCGGCGAGACTGTAAAAACGATTCACATGAACCTCAGCATCCACCTGCTGCCAGGCACAGCGCAACTCAGATAAGGTCTGTGGCCCAGGCACGGCTAAACAGAGTTGACCGCCGGGCTTGAGCACTCGCAAAAGCTCGCCACAGAGGCGCGGTAAATCACTGCACCACTGTAGCGCGAAATTAGAAAATATCAGCTCTTGAGAATGATCTTCAAGCGGCAGGTCCTCAGCATCACCGCAGAGCCAATGACCCTCTGGGTGCCGACTGGCTGCGTAGGCAAGCATTGCCGGAGAAAGATCCACACCGATCACCTGAGCACTGGGAAATTTAGCCTGTAAATGCCCACAGTGATAGCCAGTACCACAGCCCAGATCGATCAATTTTTTAAGGTCAGGGTTTGCCGTTAATCCAGCGATCATCTCCTCACCCACCTGATGCTGCAACAGCGCTGCACGATCATATTTGTGCGCCGCGCGGCCAAAGGAGTCTGCCACCTTAGCCTTATCCAGTGCATAGAGTTGATGATCGAGAAAGTTTTTGATCTGTTCGAGAACAACATCCGGTTGACTGAGGTGCGGTAGATGACCTGCACCGTTAATTAGGCGTATCTCTATTTTACCGTTGAGCTTGGCAATCTGATCGCCACTAGCGACTGGCACCAAAGCATCGCCCTCACCCAAGATAGCCAGTGCCGGACAACCTAGCTGGCTTAGTGAACGCTGGTTATCGATCTCCCCAAGCAGTTTCAGTAACTGAGCACCACTGTCACTATCGAGAGCAACCTGCATACTGCGCAACTGCCGTATCAACTGTCGCTGCTGCTGATCGCCCTGAGCCTGCAAACCGGAAAAGCGTTTCAAACAGTTCTTTGGACCCTCGTTGTAGGCTTGAAGAAATCCAAGATATTGCTGATTATCCAAGGCCGCTGAATTGGCCTCGGTGGCGACAAAATGAATATTACTGGAAAGCGTAATTAGGCCTGCTACAGACTGTGGATAACGCGCAGCAAAACCACTACAGAGCATGCCGCCGAGAGACAGACCCATCAGATAACAGCGCTCTGGCAATAACTCCGCCATCCACTGATGCAGATCAGTCTCGGAATAATGTTCCAGCGTCGGCGACTGAGCAAAGCCCGGCAGATCTAAGGTAATGACATCGGCAAACTGACGTAACTGCTCTGGCAGTTCGCCCCAGATCTGGCTGTCCATTCCCCAACCGTGAACTAACACCAATGGCTGTGCATAGAGGCGTACGCCAGTGCAGGGATAGTTGGTTATAGCGAGATTCTCAGAAGAGGCCACAGGCGATGTCACAAAGGCATTCATCAGACTGCAGCCGAGAGATTGAGACTATCCAGCGCAGCGACTAGTTGGTCCACCTGCTCTTCGCTGTGATCCGCGGAAAAAGTAATCCGCAATCGGCCGGTACCCACAGGCACAGTCGGCGGGCGAATAGCTCCGACCAAAAAGCCTGCAGCGCGCAGCTTCTGCCCTACCTGCATAACCTTTTCATCGTCATTAATTAACACTGGCTGTATAGGCGTATTGGATTCCGCCAACTGCAAACCGATCTGCTCAGCGCCACTGCGAAAACGCGCTATCAGATAACCAAGCTTGTCGCGACGCCAGGTTTCTTCACGGACGATTTTTAAGCTGGCCATGGTTGCCGCAGCAATCGCCGGAGGCAGTGCCGTAGTGTAAATATAACTGCGTGAATATTGAATCAGGGTTTCGATCAACGCTTCGCTACCGGCGACAAAAGCACCGAAGGTACCAAAGCTTTTACCCAGAGTGCCGACCAAAACAGGCACCTGGTCGACAGACATATTGAGTTCTTCAACCAAACCACCGCCCTGCTGCCCCAATACGCCCACGCCATGAGCATCATCAACCATCAGCCAGGCACTGTGCCTTTTCGCCAAGCTGCTGATCTCGCGCAGGGGTGCCAAATTGCCATCCATACTGAAAACACCGTCGGTGACAATCAGCTTACGCTCCGCACTGGACTGTTCCAGGCGCTGCTCAAGACTGGCCATATCCACATGCTTGTAGCGTTTAAAATCCGCCTGGGAAAGGCGCCCACCATCGAGCAGCGAAGCATGATTGAGTTGGTCTTGAAGCACCAGATCACGACGTCCAATCAGCGCGTTAATCGCACCAATATTAGCCATATAACCGGTAGAAAATAATAGCGCTCGCGGACGACCGGTGTACTCAGCCAGCTGCTCTTCAAGTTTTTGATGAACTACAGAATGACCACTAACCAGATGGGATGCCCCACTGCCGGTGCCATAAAGGTCCGCCGCCTGTTTGAGGGCCTGAACAATATCGGGATGACTGGCAAGACCCAGATAATCATTGCTACAAAAATTGATTAACGAACGGCCCTCAACCGACAGAGTCGAGGAGCAGCCCGAGGCGACATTGAGACGCGTACGGTAGAGATGCTCTTCGCGACGCAGATTTAACTGCGCCTGAAGTGTGGCGTCCATAGAGTTCATTGAGGGAGCTAACCAGCACGATAAAACTGTGAGTCAGTCTTAACCTCCGAGAGGGCTTGATGCAACTCAGCTTCCTGCTCGTCGTTACTTTTATCCACATGAAAAGGCTCAGGAGAAATACCCAGACGCTCAAATAGCTGCATATCTGTGTTCGCCTTGGGGTTCGGCGTAGTGAGCAATTTCTCGCAATAGAAAATCGAATTCGCGCCCGCCATAAAGGCCATAGCCTGCATCTGCTCATTCATATCTTCACGGCCAGCCGAAAGTCGCACATAGGACTTGGGCATCATCAAACGAGCGATGGCGATAGTGCGAATAAACTCAAAGGGATCCAGATCCGCCTGATCGGCCATAGGCGTACCCGCCACCTTAACCAACATATTGATCGGCACAGATTCTGGATGCCGCGGCAAATTAGCCAGCTCCATCAACAGTCCCGCACGATCTTGCTGCTTCTCACCCATACCAACGATGCCACCAGCACAGACTTTCATGCCCGAGTTGCGCACATTAGAGAGAGTATTGAGACGGTCTTGGTAGGTTCTGGTGGTAATCACCTCACCGTAGAACTCTTTCGAGGTATCGAGATTGTGGTTGTAGTAATCGAGGCCGGCACTGGCTAATTTCTCCGACTGCTCTTCACTAAGCATACCCAGCGTCATGCAGGTTTCCAGACCCAAGGCCTTCACTTCACGAATCATATGGGCAACTTTTGGAATATCGCGATCGTGGGGAGAGCGCCAAGCGGCACCCATACAAAAACGGCTGGAACCACTGGCCTTGGCCGCCTTCGCCGCCTCAATTACCGCTTCGATTTCCAGCAGCTTCTCTTTTTCCAGACCGGTGTCGTAGCGGGCACTCTGCGGACAGTACTTACAATCTTCAGGGCAGGCGCCGGTTTTGATCGACAGCAGAGTACTCAACTGCACCTGATTGGGATTGAAATGGCGACGATGCATCACCTGAGCATCAAACAGCAAATCATTAAACGGCTGATTAAATAGCGCCAAAACTTCTTCGCGCTGCCAGTTGTTGCGGATTGTATTGTCTTGCGAGGCTGCCATAGCCAAAACTCCATCATTGTCAGTCAGATCGGCCAATGATAGAGCGACAGATTTCACTGTCAACTTAAATTGTTGCGGATGGTTAACGGTGAGACTCTAGGCCGATGACTTTGACCCAGAATCTCAGTATTAGGAGTGCTACTTTTGCTTAAAAATATGCATGGATCTGGCCATGCCTTTCTTCGACCAACGGTACCAGAGGCTTGGCAGCAAACGGAATGTTAGGTAAGCCCGAGCCCAGTTGCCCGGCACAATGATCAATGCCGGATTCTTCGCGACTTTATCGATTGCTTCGCGGGCAAACTCATCTGCTGGCATCGGCTTAAAGGCAGACCAAAATTTAGTGATCTGCTCTTTAGTAATTCCTGAACCCAGCCTACCAAATTCACCACCAGTCAAAATCGGCGTTTGGATCGCCCCAGGACAGAGCGCACTCACCCGCACACCGCGATACTCAGCCTCAATACGCAGTGCCTGAGACAGTCCAACCACGGCAAATTTACTAGTGCTGTAAGGCACGGCGTTGGTTGATGGAATCAGACCCGCCATAGAGGCAGTATTCACTATGTGGCCAAAACCCTGCTCAACCATCAGCTTGTAACAGGCCTGCACACCATTGGTGACGCCGCGAATATTCACATCAAGACTCATATCCCAATCGCTGACTTCCAACTCATGGGTCATACCACCAACCGCAACACCGGCATTATTAAACAGGTAGTCGAGGCGACCAGTCTTGGCCACAGTTTCATCCACCAGTGCCTGATAGGCTAGGTAGTCGCAGACATCCAACTCTCTGGCCCAGGCATTGCCGCCACTGGCAACAATACTCGCGGCCAACTCTTCAGCCAGTTTTATCTGACGATCAGCCAAGACAACCGTACAGCCACGGCTGACCAACTCCAGCGCCATAGTGCGGCCAATGCCTGAGGCACCGCCGGTGATAATCGCGGTGGCGTCTTTAAACACTCTAATTTGATCGGTCACTACTGAACTCCGTAAATTCTAACCGGCACGCCATTTAAGGCCGCGTTGCCACTGATTTCATCGATCAGCTTATCGTCGGTCAGATCATTACAGCTGACTCCTTCCTGGGCCGCAGCAATCGCCATGCTCACACCAGCGCGCTTATGCCCCCAACCATGAGGCAGACTCACCACACCGCGCATGACTTCGTCACTGGCCACGACCTGGGTTTCCACAGAGCCAACCCGAGATTCGATACGCACCTGTGATTGATCTTCCAAGTTGCGAGCCGCTAAATCCTCTGGGTGCATCAGCAACTGCCAGCGCGGCTTGCCCTTCACCAAGCGATGAGAATTGTGTAACCAAGAGTTATTGCTACGAATATGGCGACGACCAATAAGCAACAACTCATCGGCTTCTGTCGTGGCCTTATCCGCGCCAAGGCGCTTGAGGTCTTTAGTGATGTAATCTGCCACCAAGGTTATTTTGCCGTCACTGGTACAGAGACGCTCAGGCAAGCTCGGGGCTAATGGACCAATATCCAAACCATGGGGATGTTGCTTAATCTTGTCCAGGGTCAGCTCTAACTCATGGCCAGCAGCAGCGCCGTAAGGCCCACGCTGAATACCCATATCAACCATCTTATCCGGAGATGGCAATGACTTAACCTCTATACCTTTATGGGCCGCAATTGCCTGCCCCAAGCCATTAAAGATTTCCCAGTCATGCAATGTGCCCGCAGCTGGTTCAAACACCGGCTCATTAAAGCGCGCCGTGTTGTGCACCGCCAAACGATGGAAGGCGATATCGTAGTGATCGTGCTCCAGCGCACTGGTGGGCGGCAAAATAATATCGGCATGCTGGGTGGTTTCATTGATATAAAAATCAAGACTCACCATAAAGTCCAAGCCATCAAGGGCCAGATCAATCTGCTGGCCATTGGGTGCAGACAGCACCGGATTACCAGCAATAGACACCAACGCGCGAATCTGCCCCTCACCCTCAGTCAGCATCTCTTCAGCCATCACAGTAGCAGGCAACTCACCGGCAAATTCCGGCAGCCCACTGACACGGCTATGGAATGCAGCAAAGTGCCCTGCCCCAGACTCCCCAGGCTTAACAAAGCCAAAGGCCGGCGACGACGCCATCATGCCGCCGCGCACATCCAGAGAATGAGTAAGAATATTAATCATATGAATAGCCCACTGACACAGCGTGCCATAGACCTGCACCGAGACGCCCATGCGGCCATAGCAGACAGCGCCTTCTATGCTGGCCATGTCGCGAGCCAGCTGGCGAATCTGCTCAGCAGCAACACCCGTTCGCTGTTCGGCTAACTCTGGTGTAAACGACTCACAGGCACTGCGAACCTCATCGATCCCAACCAGCAAATCAGTCAGGTGGCCGGTGTGAACTAGATTCTCCGCAAACAAAGTATTCAACATGGCCATTAATAAAAAGGCATCAGTGCCAGGGCGAATAAACAGATGCTCATCCGCAATCTCAGCGGTTTCCGTGCGACGTGGGTCAATCACTATAAAGCGCCCGCCACGCTGCTGAATCGCCTTCAAACGCTTAGGCACATCCGGCACAGTCATAATGCTGCCGTTGGAGGCCAGAGGGTTGCCGCCAATAATCAGCATGTAATTGGTGTGGTCAATATCTGGCACAGGGATCAATGACTGATGGCCAAACAGACTTAAAGAGGTTAAATGATGGGGTAGCTGGTCAAGACTAGTCGCCGAAAAATGCGTCTTAGTTTGCACCGCTTTACGCAACACACTGGCGTGAGTCATGCTGCCGTAATTGTGTACATTAGGGTTGCCTGCAAAAAAGGCAACAGAATCTTTGCCATGCTGGTCTTGCACCGCCGTCAACTTCTCAGCGACAGTACTAAAGGCCTCTTCCCAGCTGATTTCGATCCAGCTATCGCCCTGCTTTTTAACCGGCAGTCGCAGACGATCGGGGTCGGTATAGATATCTTGCATCGCAGTGCCCTTGGGGCAGATATAACCTCTACTAAAAGGGTCATTCTTATCACCCTTAATAGACAAGACCTGGTCACCTTGAGTTTTAATCTCAAGGCCACAGATGGCTTCACAAAGGTTACAGGCGCGGTAATGGGTTTGGACTTCAGCGGGCATCTTTTACTCTCCGGTATTTAGTGCAGCTTTATAGTAACCGAAGTGGTTGGGGATGTGGGGAGGGAGTTTGTGGATGGTGGGTATTGGAAGGAACCCTCTTCGC
>Ga0115547_1000312_pt1 | contig 33081 bp, 24 predicted proteins | sample COGITO_mtgs_1004_3_FD_87185 | JGI IMG/M metagenome (GOLD analysis project Ga0115547, IMG submission 87185) | Pelagic marine microbial communities from North Sea - COGITO_mtgs_100420 | ecosystem: Environmental > Aquatic > Marine > Epipelagic | place: Germany:Helgoland, sampling site Kabeltonne...
AAAAGCGACGGCCCCTCTCCAGGCGAGGCAGGCCACAGGCCTGTGGCGTCGAGGGCCGTCCGGCATCTGCAGCGCATCACGAAGGAGAGTTGCTCTGCAGCTGGCGCTGCCGCGGCAGCTGCCCGCGCGCGCGCGGCTGTCGCTTGGGCTGCTTTGAGCGACTCCGAGAGCGCCTACGGCTGCACCGACTGTGCGACCCTTCGACCCGGCAACTGCCACGTGTTCTTCTGGAACGCGGCAGCGGACAAGGGGAGGGAAAAAAAGACTGCCGCTCGTCGGCTAGCAGAGAACAACCGTAAACTCGTGGAGGAGTCGCTTATGTCGCACCTGGACAAAGTGTGCTGCGCCAGGAACCCCACGCGGCCGTCTGAGCCCGAAACGTGCCACCGCCAGCACTGCGGTCTGCTCATGCAACGGACCGCTGTAAAGCGCGCTGCTCATTCGCTCAGAAAGCTGCACGAACGCGGGCACCCCGCACTGAAAACTTCGATGCAACCGGTGCACCAAATGGCGCTCGATGTCGTCGCACCCCACCTGCATCCTCACGCGCCGTGTCGCGAGAAGGGCACATCCGTCCGGCAAGAGTGCATGTTCCGATCGTTCGCGCACCACATTTCTCACAAGCACGGCGTCGAGTATTCGAAGATAGAAAGCGCGCTCGACACGATAGGCGTCGACGTCTCCTCGGCGATGAAAAACGGGTTTGAATTTTGGGCGGGCGTCGGCGAGACGCATGGCGACACGCGCCGTCCGCCGCCGGTGCAGAAGAGCGCGGAACCCCGTCCCAATTCGGAGAGGCACCGACGCCGCGCGCAGCACGACGAGCGCCGAGACGCGCAGCCATCGGACCCCTCGCGGGCGGAGCCGGCTCGAACGCCGGGGCGGGCGAGAGCCGGGGGCATATCTCTGGAGAGAGCGGGCATCGTTGCCGGGAGTCTGAGCAACTGGTCGCGCGGGGCCTCTGCATACATGAGTCGACTGCACAAGATTTCCAAGACGAAGCAGGGTCTTCGAGCTGGAAACGTGGACAGTGAAACGGAGCATTTCTCGAGAGGAAGTGCGCTCTCGGACCCGCGTTCGCTGGCGGCGCTGCTGGGCAGCGACCCCGGGTCGCTTACGGGTCGGATATTGCGTGCCACGACGAAGCTCGGGTCCGTCGTCCACGGTGCAGGGGCGGTGGCCCGGAAACTGCGATCGGGTTCGGTGGTCGGTCCGGCGTGGGGGCGCAGGAGAACCGAGGCGGGCAGCCACGCGCCTCTGCGCGGCGCGGAGCTGCAGCGAGCGCTGGACGACATGTTTTCGCGGTTTGTCGATCCAGTCCGCGCCGGTCGGCGTATGCAGCGCGAGAGTTGGCCGTCTGAGCCAGAATGGCACGCGAAAACTGGCGCTTGGGTGGCGTCCGCGCTGGACTGGAGACACGTAAAGCACGAGCTGCACCGCTTCGCGGCGGTGGACAAGCAACGGATGCATTGGTGGACGGAGGATGCCAGGAAAGATAGGTCGTCGTACCCCCTTTCGGGGTACTCTGCGCTCGACGTGCACGTGCCGCCCTCGACGGCAGGGCGGCTGCTGCGGCGGCTGGCGTACTACGTGTCCGGGAAGGAGATTGCCTGGGAATCGCAGCCGCAGCGGCGGCGCAAGCTGGACGAAGCGACGACGACACCCTCTCGCATCTATGGAAGCCCGTTCCACGGCGGAAATGCCGCGCGGGTCGCTGGCGGTCTGACGGAAACAGTGCTGGACCGTGCGCTCTCCACTCGCAGAGGCGTGTCGCGGCGACTGGTGGAGACCGTTTTTTCGGGTGTCCTCAACACGCCTTACACGGCCGGAGACGCAGACACGGTCTGGGGGGGCTTCAGCAGCAAGTCCAACGAGGCCGGGTATCTAGAGGCAGTAGTGCGTTACGTGATATACGACGTGTTTTTATGTTATTTGTATGCAAGCGACGACCTAACATCGAACACGCAACTGGGAGGTGAAAGCAAATCCGCACTCAGCGACGGGACGGACGTGAAAACGCATCATTCTCAACGGGCGTGTTTCCCTGCAGGCAAGAGCGCGCATGCACATGCACTGCTTGTTTGCCGCTTCCGGAGCACACGTCCGCTCAGCCACACCACCCGCAAGCACGCGCTGACCACTCGTTCGTCTGTTTGCACAGTGCCGTTCATTCCCAAAAAAACCCCCAGCTTCCGTGACATCACGAACACGCAAGGCGTGAATTTTTCGGAGCTGTCGTATCGCGACACTTGCATCACGAACACGACTGTCTGGGGACTGGACGCGTTGGCGCAAATCGGCGCAAACGGCACGTCGCCCTGGTCGGTCATGGCCTTGGTGTTGCGCTCGACAGAGGCCGTTGATTCCGTGAAGAATTTTGCCGGGAGTGCCAGTGCGGACGACGGCATGCATGCCGCGGCCCTTTTGATCTGCGGTACGATGCAGCTGGGGTGCGCCGCCAGCCCGTGTTGCACTGCGCCCCGCGTTTGCATTTGCTGCACACTCACGGACTGGCTCGCTGAACAGCTGAATGCACGTCCGCGCGAGCAGGGGCGTCCTCTACCTGGCCATGCTCGTTCCCGTCATCGCGCTGCTTTTGGTGCTGGTCATGCCGTGCGTGCACCTTGCGTCGATCGCGCTGGACAGCGGACGGCTGTTGAGCCGCAGTCGGCAAGCGAATGGCTACGGGATGGTCGCGCAGGCGGACGAGTGAGGCGTCGAGAGCGGTGCTCATAGCGACTTGGCAAAGCAGGAAGATTCGTATCCTTCGTCTGTGATCTCCTCGATGTCCAATTTTCGAGGAAACATTCTCTTTTTGAGATTCAGCACGCCGCGGATGCCGCGCTGGAAGCGAAACACACCTTCTGGGAACTCTTGCATATTGGGCGGCATAATGACAACCCTGGAGTTGGTGTCGCTGAGGAACTCCGGCTGTTCGTCGACTTCGCCAGCCAACGACGCCACCTTGGCGATCGTCCTCGCCCAAAACAAAATCGGCCCCGATACTGCAGTCGAGAAGCAGAAAAGGAGCAACAGGGTCAGTCTCCAGGGAGTGGAAATGGCCTCGCAGAATTCGCCGTACGCCACCGATGTTGCGAGAAGTATCACCTTGATCAGCAGCGGCGAAGCCACGTCGCTGCGCGCTCGAAGGCATACGTCGCGCATCTTTGGACTTTGTCCAGCCACGCCGCTCTCGCAGACTTTCAGCAACTCGAGGTCGTGTATCCTCGTGTCTGACGAAACGGCCCAAGCTTCGAAGAGAAGCGCGCATATCCTCAGCGTGGATACCGATATGCCTAGCAGCGCGACCCACCGGATTACGACGCGGATGCCTGCCGCTCCGCGGCGCCTCATGGCGTATCTTATATGCGAGCTTCTTTGACGGCTACCGACTGCTGGATTAGCGTGCCGAGTCCGCAAGCGGAGCTCACATGCGCTTCATATACAGGATCCCGTTCTGCCAGCTGAAGACGGCGCGAGTGTGGATGCTCGCAGTGCGATGTACCGCGGAAGCGAATTTGAACAAATGAAGTACCCGCTTGCCGCGGCCGCATTGTCCATCCTGGCCGTGCTGAGTCTGAGCCCGGCCCCCGAGTACCAATCCCCACTGCAGCTGCGTCGCCCGCCCACTTTCAGGCTGTCGCAGCTCTTTGCAACCGCGCTGCTCTGTCGTCCGATGCGCTGCAGCTTTCGGGTCATCTGCGCGGTTTTGTTGGGACTGTCTGTATTTGCTTCGGAGGGTAGCACCACTCCCGGAGTGGCACTGGCGGATGTAGTGCTTTTGGCCACATTGGGCGTGGCCTGCGTCGCGTGGCACGCCCGTGGCGACGACCTGGGGGCGTCCTGTGCCGATGCCCTCATGTTCCTCGCCGGCTTGCGAACACTCGAGGCAGCACTGGGCCAGGCTCGCCGAGCTGCGGAGTTCCAGTGCCTAGAAGACGGTTCTGGTGTGGCTACGGGGACCGGCCTCGTCCTGTCAAGCGCTGCGCAGGGAACTTTGGTGGCGGTCGGTGCCGCAGCGGCGTTGTGGGTTCCTGGCTGCCGACTCCTGAAGTTCCAAACAACCAGAGAGGTTGTTTTGTCGTCCGCGGTCGTGCAGGCCGTCTCGGCAGCCGCTTGCGAAGTTTGCCAGGGAGAAATCGCACAGGGCATTCCCGCGATATTTGCATTTGGATCGTGCAACTCTGTCCCGGGTTGCTCTGAGTCCATGCGGGCACGTAGGTTCGTGGCGGCGAATTGTCCCATTCCAGCCCTGTGGTTGTGCTGTTTGGCGACGCTCGTCTCGTCGACAGGCTCGAGACCCGACGAACGACGGGGTTCGGAACCCGGCGTGCTTTTGTTACTTGGGGCGCCCGGGTTGCTGCTGGCTGTACTTTGCTCGTGGAGCGGGTCGTACGCGTGGGCAATCGAGGCCACTGCACTCGCATCCGCAGTCGCGGTCTACCTTGCGGCCCGCGGCTCGACGACGGTTGCTAGCCAGGTTTACCTGGCGTGTTTAATCGTGCAGCAAGCTATATCGGTATACGAGTCCGGGATCCTTTTCGTTTCCTACTTCACAAACTGGTCGCGCGTGGCAGACTGCATTCTGTTGGCTGCCCGAGTGGCGCTGGAGGCGTTTTCGATCTGCAGAAGAAGCCCGCGACCCACCAGCACACTACTCATCGACACGGCCGGGCTGTCGAACTCGGCCTCTCTCTTTGTCGCATCCCAGGGACTGGTAAAGTCGTACACCGGAAAGCTCATACACACCGAGCCAGCCGACTTTACGGCGTCCGTTGTGGACTTTCCCCGCGCGCAGCTCGTTTGGGTGTCGTGTCACTTCATATCGGTATTCGTGTGGGCCTGTCTCTGGCACGAGTCGCGTCTCGGGCGTGACGACAGACCGTGCTCGTCGTGTGTGCGGTGGTGGTTCGGCGTGCTAGCTGCTGTAGCTGGATGCTGGACAGTGAGTGTTCTGTTAGGGTCGGAGAAAGCTCCTTACGGCTTCGCCGATACCGGCTTGTTCGTCGTTTTCGGGTCAGCCGCGTTTGTTGCGTGGGCGGTTTGTGGACTGCAGCTTACGGACAGCGACCGTGTCACGGTGCGACGTCGTGTCGCACCTGCGCAACTCTACGAGCAGCCTTCTATTTCACTCACCTGCCCATTATATCAACCGCATGCACGGCAACGCGTGCCATAAGCATGCAAAAACAATATTCTCGGTTGTACCTGTGTAGAAATTCCTTTCTGGAATCCAAGCGCAACTTCGCCAACCGGGATTTCCGTTTTGGGCACCCGCTGCAAAATTGGCCCGCGACGGGGTTTGTCCATAGATCAGTTCGGCGTCCGTGCGCCACTGATGGAGGACCGAAACGACCTCTTGAAGACACCTCAGATTTCATAAAAAACATTTGTCTGCTCATCGACAAAAAATTGGCCGTGCAGTCTGGTCTGGACCGTTACCAAACAGCATTTGTCAAATTCGTCAACAAAAACTCAACTTGGGATGTGTTGAAATTTGATATTCGTTCGTCCCATGAAATGGCCGTTAGTGAGATTCGAGTCATTTACGTAAAATTAACGACGTTGAAAATAAAGGAATATATGTCGGATGGGCTGGATACTGATGATTACGCGCAGTTCCCCAAATGGGTACCAGAGGTTGTTGGTTTTCTGTTTGAATGTGACATCATTACACCCACTCCCTACGAATTAAAAGCGAAGTTATCGGGGCAAGAAAGCAAAACTCTGTTAAAAATCAGAGAAGGTGCAACATTGGAATTTCCTTTGATCGCGGTGCCCGAATCCTATTACACGTTCCAGAAGGAATTCAGGACACGTAGTGGAAAGGACAAAAATAAAAAGTACGCATTTCCTGGTCCGGGTGAATCAGAATTCGACCCGACAAAATTCGACCCGACGAAATTAGAGACCTACATGAAGAGGGAGTACTTAAAGGAGTTTCGAGTAATTCTCCGCGATTGCACACCGAATAATCTCGTCCTTAAATGGATCGAAGCCGACGCCGAAATGCAAAAGGCACACAAAAAAGCTAAGGTTGCGATTTTAAAATATATCGAAACCAATCTGAAAGAGTTGAATGTACGCGCCAACCTAAATGACGACGAGGAATCACCTGACTCGGAAAATGAATATCGGTATTTTTACGATTGGTGTAAGAGGTATCTGGACGTGTCGAAAACCAAGAGTAACCTAGCAAACGTAATGGGTCTGTGCACCGAATACCCCCTTGTCAAAGAAATCTCGGCGCTGTTTAAACCAGGGCCATCGAAAACTTCATTTGAAGAACCCAATTTTCTGAAACGACTGGAAAGTTGTCTGGACTACGAGACCACGGCCGCGGTGACTCCCGCCCCCGCCGCCTCAAATGAACCATCTCCCGAACATACGCTGGACGGTTATCTACAACAATTAAAAACTGAGATGGACGATAATATGACATACATCATTTCTGAATTCACGAAGCCGGATACCTTTGCAGTCGCACAACGCGGCGAATAGCTGGAACCCGGCGAGGTTCTGGGGTCCAGCGGGTGAAGTCAGAGGAAACTCTGGTGCAGGCCTGTAGCGGAGTGCGAAGAGATTCTCAGATTCAGCTCAAACGAGTTGCGCGTCGTTCTCTGCAAATATCAGATGGCCGGTAAATCACAGAGTTGTGGAAACCTGCATGACCACTCAGGATCTGCTGGGGTTCTCTCGTGTGCTGAGAAGCATAGAGGATTTATCCGACACGGGCGATGTACGGTGGTACCGACAGAGCGACGACTGGTATTACCAAAATATACTCAAATGTCGCTGGTATAGGTTGTCGTTTGGGAGAATTTTGACCGTGATTTACCAAGTGCAAAAAAATCGCCTGGAAATGGCGGAGAAAATGCTTCTCAAGAAAACGCTTATGTCAATCAGCCAGGATGAATTGCGCGTTATTGTAAATATGCGATCAAATCCCGAAATTTGCCATTTTGTGGGTCTCCAGGCTGCGGCAGAAAGACAACAGAGTCGCATAGACAACTTCAAAGTCGAATTCGATGAATTCGTCTCTGAGCTGTATGCAGAGCTCGAGTACCTCAAAAAACTGACAGAACTGGTAAAAACCGCACATAAAATGCATCAGACGTTGAAACTGTTTGAGAAAGCCGAGTTTTTGGATCGGTGGAGGGTGTCTCCTCCTGTCGGGGGTAATATGGTAACTCTACAATCCACAAAATTGAGAACCATAACAAAAAAAACTTATGCGATTGCTGCGTCTGCCGTTGAAGGCTGTCGTATTACGAAAGAAACATCGGAAACATCTCCCATGGACTTAGGAGTCAAATTTTAAGGTGTTTTGGAATCAGAACTAAACGGCCGTGGAAGTCCAGCGCCCAGCCGCACGCGGTACGGGTGGGGAGTCGACGCGATTTTGAAGTGCACGGCTGCGCTCTGCAAATAAGGCGCCAGCGTGAAGGGTCTTCGTACGAGCGTCCGTCGTTACTGGAAATCTAAACGACCGAGGTATGATTGGTCAAGTGAATAAGCGCGCCAAGCAGAAGAATTTTACACCAGAATCCGTTGCAAGTGCAATCAACGGCGTGTTTGCAAGCCTTTATTGGGTTCCGTCTCAGTATATATGGACGGAGAATGTCGAGACCGATGCGATAACAAGAGACGTGTTGTCTGGAGATATATACTTTGGAAAATTGAAGGGTATAATTAAAACTATCGACCAGACGATTGGGTTACTAGTAACTGCGGGCGAGGCCACTAAGAAATTGACCAAGATTCCGATTGTGGAGGTGAAACCCATTCTTGATGTGTGCGTCATCGAGAACCTGAAACACGAGGCTGATAACTTACGAACTTTGCGTATAAAATTGATTGATCTGAAAGGTCACCTAAGTACTGTGGACGCGGCAGCGAAATTTTCAGAGTTCAGCGTACCGGAAAATACCTCGAGGTTGTCTGTACTAGTTAACAAACTGGAATTTTTGGCAACAATATATGGCAGCTCGCAAATGGACTCGTTGTGGCCTCCAAGCGTAGAGGGTGCAGCGCAGGGTGGGGGCATGGCCCAAGTTAAGCAGAAGATACAAGAAAACGATGCTTTGGCGTACAAAGTCAGAAAGCAAAATCGAAACGTTTATGGTCGCAGACTGATGTTCGCTAGAATGAAGGAATTCAAGGCAATGGTGGAATCGAAAGTTGGGAATCCAACACCAATTTCTCGTTTTGCAATGGATCACCTCGACCTCATGACTGATCTTAAGCAAAAACAACATTCGTTGGTCGGGAAACTAGATGAAAACGGCAGAGGATTGATGGAAAAACTGCGTGGCCTGCAACTTGAAAATTCATCGTTCGCGAGTTGAGGTCGGTAAAGGTCTATTGGTCCTTCCGAGGTGGCAGTGTAAATTGACGCATATGTCCATCGCATATCAGTGTTGTGTCTGGCATGGTCGCAGCAGCAGTGAAGCCGGGGGGATTTTAGCGATACGGATGGATGGCAAAGAAAATGCTCTGAATACATGCCCGTCGATGAGCGCCCTTTGGTATCACTACAAGCGGGTTTTAAGTACAATAGACAACTTTCACGCCTGGGAAGAATTAACGGCACTCGAGAATAAGCAGATGTTTCTTGTTAACCTCTGCAAACTCATCATCAAACACTCACCTTCAAATTCAACAACGGCGGTTGGCGGCACGCCAAACGTAATCTTGGCTGAGATCACGGACGAATTCGACGCCAAAATAAAGTCATGTGTCGATGAAGAACTCGATCTCGTTCGGCGCACCGGCTCAGCTGCCTACAATCGCAAAAAGGTTCCATACCCTCGAGTTGCTACCGAGATCAAATGGCTTAAACATACCGCCGAAATCGCGACGGCATTGAGTCTCGTACTAGACCGCCAAGCAGACCGTCGGAGAATCAGTGTAACGTCGGACGAACATGTGGACATGGATATGAGTGCGATCGGACCCGACTTTGTTGTTGATCCGCCCGCCGAACACCGTGCGCCCGGAGGCTCGGGAAATTCTGTTGACTTGAGTCACCTTCAACACGAGGCTCGGCAAGCATTTGATCGGTACACCGAAAGCGACTTGGATGTGCAGCTTTTTTTCAGTCAGAGAGTCGATGCGCTCACAAACGCGAGTGAAAGACTACGAGAGTTTAAGCGTCGAGTGGATCTTCTCGACGTGGAGATCCAATCGACTGGTATTTGCAGGTTTGTTTATAACGCCGGCGTAAATCAAATAAATCTGACGCTTGCCACAGAAGTTCGCGGGTTTTTACTTGATGGACGTGACGTCGAGGACGATGAATGGAATCTTTCATTGACGTCCATCATCTTACAATCTGAAGAGCCAATGTATAAATGTTTTATTCAAAAATACGGATCCTTGGTTAATGAACTTCAGAAATTACACGAACTCACGGGCATAACAAATGTGTACAGGGAAACTGAGGAATTTAGTGTTAAGGATTGGAAGACTAGAAACAGCGTCCTTCTAAATGCAATCGATGCTTGGTTTGAATCCGAAGTGACAAAAAATATCGATGCTAGCGTCACATCTCGCGGTGGATATTTTAACAAAGTCAAAATGGAAAACCCTCTCAAATATGTAAAATCTTCTCGAGCGACTCCGAGAATGATGTGGCAATTCGAAGAATTCGGTCGCTTACTTATACTTCGTGCAGATATGTGGGAAAATACGACAGCAGATAGTAACGAAATGCTCCGTTCCGACGATATCCTCAGTCGCAATGAAGTACTGCAGAGAAGCGCTGAATTAGAGGAATCTGGAGTATTGTCGGGACCCGAGAAGGTTGCAAGACCCGTGTTGCAGGGGGGCAGCTTCCAGGAAGTTGACTCTATCAAATCCGTAATATTAAACTGTGCAGGGGAGCTGCGACAGATTGGACGAGGCATTGAGGAGGTGTCGTGTCTGATTAATGATGAGTTTCCAAATGTAATTGGCGGTATTTTGTCCGGAGAAACGCTGTATGAGATCTTCAGAACTTTTCGAGGAGAGCCGGGAGAGGAACTGCCGGTTCAAGACGATGTCATATATAGTAGTATCGATCCCCTCTCGACTCGTTTTCGTCGCTTTTTAGATAAGGTGAATCTGTCGGTGCCGATTGCAGATGGAATGCAACTTTTCAGGGCATCTCAGAAAATAAAAAACGGAATCGGTGAATTGCGTGAGCTTGGTGGACATCAGACCGATGTCATCTCAACTTTCTACCACAATGCCGTGATTCAGCAAAATCCCGACATCTACGAAGCTAAGAGGTTTCTGAAAGGCACGTTGCATGACTTGTTGATACTGAATGAACTGATCGACACGCAAATCCATAAGTTGAAACTGGTCAGGGCCAGTGGGCTGAGCTTTTCCGATCGTTTTCAAGGTGCAAGCCGCGACGAGGGGAGATCAACCCGATTTCAAACGTTCTCGACTCTCTGTGGCAGTGTGAACAACGTTCTTGTGGGTTTCGAAAAAAATCGTGATTCCATAGAGACCGAGATTGCGCGTGTAGGATCGTTATATGATTTGGTGGGTCACTACCTGTCTGCGTACAATGTACTGGGACGAAAAGTGGATCTCCTCGGCATGGAGTTGGACTTTGAAGAAGCAGCGACATCGATACAGATACTTAAGAAAATTCGGAAAGGCATGTACACCTTCGACGTGGACGAAAACGGAGGTGAATCAATTCCACAACACCCAGTCTACTACTGATGCACACATCCGGGCGTCGGCGGTTCGGAATAAGGGTGCATGCGCTTTAAGCGACAACGCGATAAACGCCTTTGCACAGGAACACCCCTGTGCGACGCGACACACCTCTGCATGTCGGAAAGTAGTTCGGAATCGTCGCATACGGAGAGTGGAAGTGATGCTGAATTGGAGTTCGATTCAGGCCGTGGTCAATTATCGTACTTTCAAATTGTTATGGCTATGCAACCGTCAGCTAAAGAGAAAGCAATTGCAGAAATGGATGAAGATACCCGGTATGAATATAGAAGTGAAACTGACGACTACGATTTTTTGACCGAAGTTGAAGTTTCTTACATTTCTAGCTTGCCTGATTTAGAACAAACAAATATTTTTATGGTTATGGGAGCAACAGCAAAGGAAGCCTACATGAATGCGGTCGATGAGTTATTTGACATCGAAGCCACCCATGGGGGTGCGACAGTGGACTTCGATTTAGAATGCCAAACGCAGTATTTCGATGCATTCCAGCGCAAACTCGATTCCGCGAAAACTAACGATGGGGTGAAGGCCATTCTTAACCTTCAGACAAGCGATTTTTTGAAATGCTACAGAGTTTGGTCCGAGAACTACGAATTGCTGCTGGAAAGCGAGGCTTTCGATATATCCAAACTTCCGGTTGCAGAAAGAAAATTAGTGTTAAATCTCATGACGGATGACGGACTAAGTTCATACAAAAGAACCACTCACGACTACACAAAATTTGTAGAAAGCGACTTCAAGGAGATCAAAGGGCTCGATGAGGATACAAAGCGAAACATATTTGCTGCTTTGGAACTGGCCGACTTGCAGTTATACAGGAGAAAATCTGACGACTACAGTCAACTGACATACCGCGAAGCTCTTCCAATAATAGAATCAGACCCACGGTCGCTTCAAACATCGAAACTGTCCGATGCGGTGAAAAGGGATTGCGCTCGGTATTACACATCTGAATTCCAGGAGGCTGCAAAAAGACATTTCCGGGCTTATGGCGTTTATCCATCGTACCTCTCCTTGAATTCGGGTAACCTGGATACCTTTGAGACTGAGCTGATCAAAGTGCTGGTGTATATGGACAAGCTGCTGAATTTGCAAGACGACGACATGCTCTGCACCGAGAATTATCAAACCCTCGCCTCGAGTGTAGTTAAACTCCACTCAGAGATTCGAGTGCCTTAACTCGATCGTCTCCCTTTCCCCATGGTGATATGCAAGATTTTTTACCATAGAGCGTTGGAACACTGCATAGCCGTAACGGGTCCCATTCATTTACCCGCCACCCCGTCGAAAGCGTCCTAGTCTTGCGAACGCTGGATATTCGAGCGGTGGCGTAGCGGGTGTCTGGTGTTCGGTGCGCCACACCGAGCCCGACGTCGCTCGTTGGTTGCGAGGGCCGTGGAGCGGTCGACAACGCAGCTGTCGTCTGCGCTGTGCCACGCTACGAGCCTTTGCACGTCTCGTCCGTCAAGAAGATGGATACGTCGGAAAACACGCCGCACAGTCCCTTGTCGTTTCGAACAAAATTGACTACATCCTGTGCCGTGACGCGCTTTCGCGTGTCGCTCAGTGCTCTCTGTGCACCCCCAGAAACTATCAGGCTAGCAACGTACTGTTCGACTGCGGCGGCAAATACCGACGCCAAGGGAGAATTCCTTTGCACGCCCGCTCCCCTCTGGTTATTTTTCATCCGCGCTCGTGTCTTTGAAACCTGTGGGACGAGACGGGGGGCCTTAACATGCCGTGACTGCGGCAGTTCAGTGTACAGACTCTGCATGCCACCGAAATGTGCGATCGGGAGTGCAAAGATCGGGCGTGCAAACCGACAGGTCCAGTCCCAGTTCCTTGGCGCGGTGTTGATGGCCGTCTACAGGCGAGGTATGGGTTCGCATGATGTCGGCAGTCTGTGTCTGCGGGCGGCCTAAGAAGTATCCACCGACTACAAGCTAGCGCTTCGAACCTAGCAGAAGTCGCAATTAAACATGACGAAAATACCGACTTCGGTATATTCGACACTTGCGTTCGCGCTGGGCAAACATCCAGACAAATCAATCAGCGGCAATCGCGGGGCGTGGACATGGACCCCCCCTTGCCTCGCCCCAGTCCGTGTGCACCTCGCAAGAAGCATACAGACACACCGGCGCGCGCTGTGCAGGAGGAGTTGGATCAAAGCGCGCGCGGGGTCTTGATTGGCGGAAAGTGGGTGCATATGTACCGGGCAAAAACCCAAAGAGCGAGCAGAGCGGCTCGCCCTAGCGAACCGTCCGATGATACGAAAATAGCTTGCGCGGCCCGCGTCCGCGACAGAATTGCGCAATTTGAAGCGAAGGGGTTGCGGTTGTTGGAAACGGACACATGTAGTCGTTCGGGGAAGTGGACGGTGGCAGTGACCAAGGGTCCGGGGGTGCGTTCGCTGTCGCCCCAGGACCAATCCAGACTCAACCACCTTGCCACGCTCAAATCGAAGAGTGTGGAATCGCGACAAGAGGCTTCCCACATACTAAACGGAGCGGGCTGTCCCGAGATGTACGACAGATTGCTGGAGACGGCCCTGAAGGCAAATGCCGTAAACAACTCCCTGATTGACCGACGAAAAACACAGGGAGCGGCTTTCCAGACACCCAGAGTGAACTGCCGTGGCGTTGGACAGGCTGCGGCGGCTCAGTGCGAAGCGGTGCTCTTGTCCATTGCGTTGGCAAAACGCATGTTGTCACTGGAAGGTATACAGGTGGTGAATCCAATGGCCACCACGTCCGTGCAGCCGGGAGAATTGCTAGTTTCCAATCGGACGGAGGGGTTTTACGGAGAGCGGATGTGTGTCGCCTCGACGACCATGCTTCTGTACAACTCCGTTCCCGTCAAACTGACAGACGTGTCGATAAGGTCGTGCGCCCAGCACCTCGCACGTTGCGAAATAGAAGAATGCGCCATAAGCGAGGTGATGGGGACCAGGAACCAAATGTTGCTTTGCGTGTGCAACTCGGTTCTGGGAGATTTCAAGATCGACGCGATCTGGGCTGCAATGGTGCTCGTGGTATACGTTTCGTGTGACGCTCGCGGAAGACCGCTGCTCGACGCAGCGGGACTCACCGACCTGGACCTGCAGATGGCGTGGACGCTGGAGGCGTACGGCAGAGCAGAGATTACAAGAAGAGCTCGGCTGAAAGAGTCGAAGAAAAAAGCTGCGCGTGGACAAGACGGAGGTGATCTCGCTACTGCCCCTGGAACTCAGGAAAGCGTCATTGTGTGCAAAAAGCGCAAGCTGCAGAGCGGATCCGCCAGCACGGCCAACTGTTGTTCCTACTCGATGCTGAAATGGTGGTGGGCAAGTTTGCAAAGCGAATTTGCCGTCGTTTTGCAGACGATGGTGGCACAGACAAAAAGTGCAGCGCGTGCCGCTGCGCAAGCCAGTCTGGCGTCGCAGTCTGTCGGAACCAAAGCCGCCAGCAACCCGGTCATGCGGGAAATCAGCGCAAACAATGCGCTGCGATCGGTGGAGGCGCTGGCCCCGTTTGTGAGCAGGAGGAAGTCGGACATACCGGCTATCGTCGCGCTCGACACGGGCGAGAGAGCAGGAAACGAGCTTGCGATCGGGGTGTTGCTCACTCGCAACCAGGCCTCGAGCACGATCCTCCATGCTTGCCGCGAGGCGCCACCGCGCTTGAGGGCCGCAAGGGAGGTCGGGATAATGGTCTTACACTGCGAGGCTTCGCAGGCTCTGCACCCCTGCTCGGACGAAAGCAGGGTGGTGCCGGGTGTCATAGAACGACACGCCTACGTGGCTAGTTTGGCGTCGGGCGGCATTACCCCGAGCGTCAGGGTCGCGGAGAGTGCCAAGACGTACATCCGGGAAGAGTCTGGGCAACCACTGGCGTGGTCGTTTTACGGCGTGGCACGTTCTTTTTTGGGAATAGTTGCGGTGTTCTCGGTGTCGAGCAGCGTGGTGGGGTCTGCCCGGATACTTGCCAGCGAGGCCCGTCGGGTGATCCAGGCGTGTGGCGACAGCCGACATGTGCTGCGTCCCACAAAGGCGCGTTACCCGCAGATGCTCCGGGTTTCGCGCGACGCGGCATCGGAGAGAAAGGAGCCTCGCTGTACGCCGGCGTCCCCCATGGCCGTGGGTTTCCGTCTTAACGAACTTCTGAGGCGCTGGATGCTTGGTCGATCCCGCAAGAGCGACCCGTGTCGCGTGCTTGCGTCCGAGGCGCTCTCGGGAGAAATGAGGGAGGGCAATCCGATAGCCGACTCGGAGCCCCTTCCACTTGCAACCATCGTCGACGCCACTCTCACGGCCGATCTCACTCAACATGGCTGCTGCGGAGGATCGTTAGAAGGATCGTTTTCCGGGGAGGCTCGATTCGGGATGTCGCTGCACATTGGAGTGCACAACGCTGTCCGACTTCCGGAAATCCTGAGTAATATCGAGTCTCACTGGCACAGACGAGCTTTGCTGTACGTGGGTTGCAACCACGCTTCGCTGATCGGAGACACCGGGTCGGCCATATCGGCCGGTGCGTGCAACGCCAGCATCAACAACAGCAAAAAGATTTCTTGTGCAGACGTCACGACCCTCCCCCTTTTGAGTGCATGGGACGTGTACGGTGGTGGCCTGGTGAATCTGAAGCGCTGCTTCGTGGGCACGGCGTACGCGGGCGTCTACACGTCACCAGTGGACACGGGTATCACCCCCCCCGGGCTCATGGGTCACTTTTTGAGAAGCGACAAGCGACATCACGGGTGCATGGCTCTGGGCCAGGAAGCCGTGAACGACCTGGCCCTGGGTGTTGCGTGCGCTTCCGTGATCGAAGTTGGCGACGGGCGTCACTACGTCAGGGCGCCGATACAGCTTCGTGGAATACCACACGGGTTCACGCCGGGGGTACACCATTTTCTGGACCACTACTTTTGCGCACTGGACTCGATGGCGGACGTATTGTCTGAGCGAGACGGCGGGAGTCACAATCCGCGAGACGCCAAGGAAGGTCTCTTCTGCCTACCATTTTCGCCGTTTACACAGGCACTCCGCCCGGCATCAGAACCGCTCATCGACACAACTGCCCGACAGAACTTTCGCAAAGACTCTGGGTACGATCAGACCACCGGCCACAGCTACATCCCCGACTGCACAGACGAGAAGCGCGCTCTGGTGAGAGAGCCGCTCTTCAGGCGACCGTGCCAAGTTTCAGTCGCAGACAATCCCTTCTGCAGTTCGTACTCAGAAGCGGATACGTTTTTCAACGCCGCAAATGCCATGGCGCTTTGTGCAGACGGACTACACACTAGGTGCAAGGGCAGCGACGCGTGCGCAACCCCCTGTCCAGCCCAGTCGGCGCTGGACAACATGTGGTCGTTGATCGACGAGTTCCACTTTGGTCCCACGGACGCCGAATGGGGGGAGGGGGCGTTCGTGACGGCAACGGACGCCTGCGTCTTGCTCTTCGGGCCCATGTACCCATCCGCTTGGGCGGTGGGAGAGCCGATCGTCGCTGAATGCTACGCTCTGGCCGCCGCCAGGCAGGCGACTGCGTGCTTCAGCGGGGAGTGCAAGACAGGGCCGGGGAACCACCTGCAAAATTTGGGACTGGACAGCGTCCACGTCAGTGAGGCGCGATCGCGCTGGTCCGCTTTCCGAAGGTTCGCAGTTGGCCACCCCGTGGAGCAGTGTGCATGGAAATCCGGAGTAGAGCCTCTCATGAAGCACATTCTGCTAAACAGGGGCTCTCACGACCTGGACAGCGCAAAACTGGACGCGTTTCGGGCCGCGTTCGAGGGGGCAGTGAGGGGCGCATGGCTCGTTCACTCTCCAGACGGGAAGTCGCCACCTTCCAGCCCCTGCCCTGCAAGCGAATGTGCATCGCCCGCACACGTGCGCAGACCGCACATAGACCCGGTGTTCGCGGCAAATCCAGATTGTTCGGTCATGCCGCGCGGTTGTCTTGTGGGGTGCAAACCCTACCAGTACCGGCAGCTACTGAACCTTCTAGCCGGCGCCTTTTTGCCACTGTGCCTCCGCGTGCAAGTTTATCGCAACGAAGGAGGTCTATCTCTGCGCGTATCGTCGGCTGCAGACATTCACACCAAGTCGAAGGCCCATCGGAGCGACAAGTCGATATCCCCGGTGCAGACCGAAGCCGACGATGCCGCATACGGGACTCGCGACGCGAAGCTGGTCGGCTGTTGTTTGCAGCGGGATGCGTGGAACAACAATGCGAAGCTGCTAGGGCCCCTCGTAACGTGCTTGAACCCGCCCCCTGGCGAAGAAAGTCTTACTCGTGGAGAGTACGGGGACAGTAGCACTTGGAGGAGGGAGTCTTCCGAAACGACAGCCAGCCATCGACTCAGGAGCCCGGCGGAAGAATTTGGCGTCGCGGCGATGCGCGACGCGGCCTGTAGGCCGATTTTTAGATCGATGGGTCGCTAGCCAAGCCGTCGTTGGCGACTGTCACAGACACACAGCCACGGTCCTCCAGGGTGACTCGATGGACAGCTCAGGGGCCACGGATTCGGTTCTATGTCAGCTAGAGGTGGCCACGCGCGAAACACCGCAGGGCGCATTTTTCAAGAAACGCGGAGGTTGCGTTTTGACTTCTTGTGCTTTGGAAATGAGCAGGGCTGGACTTTTGAAATCCACTGGTGATTTGCCGCCTGCCTTGATGGACTCGTCCTCGCCGTCGGCGGTCGATATCGGAGGTGCCACTCGAATGAGACACCCGACGTCGACTGGCTACGAACGTGGCCTGGCTTTCGGTTGGGTGTGCAAACTTCCCCGTGTGCGTGTCATGGGTGCCCTGATGATGGACGTCCGGCCGGGCCAGTCGACTCCGGTGCTGGTGTTGACCAGCGACACGGTTGCCCTCCTCGTCTACGCGCCCGACGCGCCAATCGCCGACATGGAGCACGACTGGTTTGGCGTGTCAGCGGTGTCGTCGGCGGTGGAGCAATTTGCATTCGGCTCCGAGGCCTCGTCTCTGCTCCATCTCCGGATGGCGCTGGCTTCGGGACTATCGCAGTTTGACCCCCCCGCCTACGTCGATACGGGGCAGTACCACATATCGAGGAGCGGTGCGCTGTCGTTGATGAGGCTTCGTTTGCCTGTAGGCGACCGTGACCTTCGCCTGGTGGGTGCGGTTCGTCTGTTCGCCGAGAAGCTGGGAATTGGCTTTGGAGACGAGACGGATATTCGCAACATTTCGCTCGCCAGGCTCCCAAACGCTACTTGTGTGTTTGACCGCGTGTGCTTCTTCGACCGCCACGTCCAGCTTTTTACGGAACGCGAGGGCGAGTACGCCCGCAGCGCGAATCAGCTCGTGTACCAAATCGCATCGAGTCTGGCGCGCGACACAAGCGCGGCACGCAAAAGGTCATCGACCAAGCGCACCCGCGCGGCCGTACCCGTTCCGACTCCTTCCATTTTCACGAGTCCGGGAGAAGCCAGACAACACCTGGTGGCGTCCGTATTCGGTGCGTCGGCGGGCTTATTCACTCTGTTTCGGGTGGAAGGTACGTGGGAAAACCTGAAGTCTTATATATTCGGAGACTCCGTGTCGCAGAGCCTCGCCATCGACGCCGCGTGTACCGCAAATGCCAGCCCCGTGGAGTGCTTGATGGCACTTGGCCGCCTATGCATGCCCCCGCACTGCGTGTTGGCAGTGCAAATGCGGCTCGACGACTTCGCCGCGATCGACTCGACCGTTTTGGTCAGTAACTTCGAGCGCCATCCGATCCACGACAGCGAAGTACCACGACACAGCGTGCGCTGGGCTTGCAGGCCCTTCGTTGTTTTGGGCAACGGCCACACGTTCGCCGCAGTCAGACTGGGAGACGTGTGTAGACACCACTGCCGCGTGGTGGAGTGAGACCCGTCGGCGCAGGGAGAACCCGACCACGGCACGCTGGGTCTAGTTTTCTTATTCGTGCACGAATAGAGATTGTCACACTTTGTATTTAGTGTATGTGCGCGGAAGTACGCTTGGCTAAAATTATGTCCCACACCGGGGTCCGAAGTAAATACAGGCTCGACGGCGCTATATATGCGCAGTGCGAAAAGGGTACACACTGCAACCCGATTCGAGATGGGACCCGCCGGAGCTTATTTGAGTTTTAAGGGTGTAGCGCACCCACCGCCTGTAAATAAAAACGAGTCTCCCACGTGCTCGGCCGATCTGAACTCTGCGGAAATTTGCACCACAAAGATAAACACGGGCAACGGCACTCTGCCGTTGCTCGTGGAACACAACGAAGCCCACGAAGCGGGGAAGGTACTCGCTTCGTGGGAGGGCCCCGGGGGTGACCTGAGGGTGGCTGGAATCGTGACCAACAAAAGCGTCGCCGAAAAAATACGACAGGGCTACTTGAGGGGTCTCTCTCTCGGCACCAACGTGTGGCACGACGGCAAGGGAAAAACGGTGGCGAAGTGGCAGCAGGAGCTTTCTGTCTGCTCGATGCCAGCGCGCAAAAACTGTTTTATGTACGAGATCGACGGGAGTCGGCTACCTCCCCACGCCTCGCAAGTCAGCCGCCGTAACCAACGTGAGTGTGCGCGCTTGTAGCATAAAGCCACTCCCGCTATTTGAATGTCAGTAAGCGACTGTGCCAATTCGCACACGCCTACCATACACGCGCGCATGGACCCGAAATCCACAATGTCGGACAACGCCTCTAATATCGATGCCGCAGGTTCGGTGAGCATGGAAGAATTCGAAAGTATGAAACGAGAGTTCGAGCTTGTGAAATCCAGGTGCAACATGCACGACAACCAAGCTCGACAGGTGCTGACCAGCATGCAGCCTGAAGTTTCGTCGTTCCTGAGTGACATGGCGGAAGGCGAGGGCAACGACGCGCAGACAGACCTGGAACCTATGATGAACTGGTCGAAGGACTTCCACACCCACGACACAATCGACGCAAATCTGCGACTTGCGAAGGCGTTTGTTCGTTGCAGTGCGAAGTACAAGCGCGTCCGCGAATTGTGCAGTGCCGCTTCGGCCGAAAAAGACCTCCTGGCGAACACATTGAAGGAGAACGACGAGCTGAAGAGCAAGATGCACCGCTTGGAGGCCAGATCTACCGAGCTGCAGCAGGCGCTCGGGCAGACGCAGTCGAACTGCGCCGAGCTGGCAAAGGTAGTCGAAGATGGAGAGCGCATGCTCAAGTCGACTGACTTTTCGCATCTGGGTTCGCGCGAGGTGACTTGCGCCTCTGCCGGAGGCGCGGAAGCCGCAGGGTCGAAACTGAACGAGTCTCGGGCTATCCCTGGTCTCGACGACGCTCTCTTCAAGCTCGTGTCGCGGAACGGGATTGGCGACTCCAGATTGCGTCCGTCGGCCTCGTCGCACAGCATTCTGGGAGGTTTGGCTCCGTCTGTGTATTGAGCAGCGTGCGGCGATGTACCGCCAGACACTACTCTAGTTCAATCAGTGTAAGCACGAGCACCAAAGTGGCTTTGCTGATTATGTCCAAAAATGCATAGGCGTAGTCCTTCGTGACGGAAAGGCGCTGTAGCACAGTAACGGCGGAGTCTCCGGTCTGGAGCATGTTAGCCGCCACCTGAACGGCAGCGACGAGTGGGTAGCCAAACTGGGCGGATATGAGGACTAGACACCACACGCGCAATGCATCTTGGTCTCCCGTGACTGTGTCGGTCGAGTTGATAATAATGTACATATTAACAGTCGTTAAACTCCATATAATCGTGGACCCGGCGTAGGAGAGCAGCCCTGCCACTTCGCATGGGCATTTGAGTCCCACCCGCTCCTTCGCGTAAAACCTACCAACACAGCCCAGCAACACAACGGGCACTTGCAGAAGGGAAGCACTGAGTGGACCTAGGTAGCCGGCATCGGTGTCTGCACGCGCTCTGCTTGCCAGCTCGAACAGTTCAAACTGCAGAAGCGGAAGTGTAATCAGCCAGTCGGAGTGGCGAAGCCAGTCGACCGCGTCCTCCGCTCGAAGGCTATCCACTGCGTGCCCGAGGCGGAGCCGCAGTATACCCATGTAGTGGATGGCCGCGATCGTGCAGATGGCGAGCGCGATCACACCGGACTTTAAGGGCGCTTCTCCCGCGCACACGACAGCAGTCAGGCACAAGGCCGAAGATGCTAAAACAGAAAGCGCAAACATGGTCGGGACCGAATTCAGTTCAGGGTCCGGTTTGGGTTCATTCCGTGGACCGACGGGATTGGTCGCGAAAGTCCGCGAGATCAAAAAGCTCGGTGCGGGTTTTTGCGCGAACCCGAAATCGGCCATTGTCTAAAACGCGCGATGTAGTTTCGTATGGCGTTCCTCCACGAGTTTGTCCGGATCTTCTCTTTGTGAACTAAACATCGGAGCGTGTTTATGTTGACCAAGCATGGACGAGGCAAGTGGAAGCTGGAGACCGTAACCGAAACACACTTTGCCTCGAGAACGCGGTGGTCTGGTGCGCATCGTGCCGAAAAGCTACTCCTCGCGATGTCGGAAATTCTTGTACTTTTCGCTCGAGAAAAAAAGTCGGTTTCCGGTGACTGCCAGCTGTAGCGCGATCGACACTGAGAGCAAAGGGATGGGGCTGCACCCACGGACACATGCGTATGCGGACAGATACTAGAGACATGGGACTACAAACGCGAGCAGCGTGGCGAGGGCGGAGCACTCACGATCGTCTTGTCGACCCCCTATTTTTCCAGAGTACGTCTTTTTCGACTTTCCGAAGGGGGTGCGCGACGCTTCTACGACGACTGCAAAGAATCGTAGCTCATCTTTGAGTTTCAGCCTGGCTTCATTGTCCGTCATGGATAGTGACACCAGATCCGAGGCCATGGTTATGGCTCCGACGGCCAGAGCGTCTCGCGTCTGCATCATCATGCTCTCCTTTCTTTCGTTGGTGGTGAGCCAACCCAAACTCTGGCCGGCGCCTTCTTGCAGCGCTACCCACCTGCGGATGCCAGAAGCTTGGACTGCGTGTAAAAGATGGTGGGCTTCGAAGGCGAGGTTGCTTTCCAGAGACAAGACAACCATGGCGTTCTCCAGCCCCGAGATCTGTCGCACGCGGTTGATGTGCTGCACCACCAGCGAGTGCGTTTCACGCACATCTGCGCGATGCGAAGTCGCTGTTAAGAGATTACGCTAACTCGGGGTGGCTTCGCAGATAGTCTAGGGCAGTCGCGACGAACGGAGTACTGTGCTTGATGCAAAAAAGGGCGCGCCTTTCGTGTGAAGCGCCTCGAGGCCCGCCACCTGTGCAGCAAACGGACCACGCCAGGCGTGACATGGTGCACCGGACGCTTCTATCGGGCACACCACGCACGAAAAGAGCGGCGTGTTGCATGCTGGGTGAGATACAGCCGTACTACAACGGGCTTCGCGTATTTTTTCGCCGTATGTACGGTGACGCGGAATCCTGGTCGCTGCTCGACGATCTCATGGGGCGGGTGAACAATCTCACTTCCGAGCCGCTCCAGATCGAAGCGATGCGGGCGCTGATGCTAATTGCCATCTGGCTGTTGCCAGAGGTAAAGGGCGTCTACGCGAACGGTGTGGCGGGCGGTGCGGCAGAGGACATGGCGGAGCGCGTGATGCCCTTCGTAGGTCCACGCTTCTTAAAAAACGGGGCACAGTCTCCCGGCAGGATGGTTGCGCTCTGTGCAGTGCTACACAGCATGTGGGAAGGAGAGGGTCTGTTATTTGACAGGGAGCCGGGTGCACACCACGATTGTCCCTGATGGCAGCTGGACGACGCTGGCCATCGCGAATGCGCTCCCCCCGCCTCCGGATGGATCGACGGCGACAACTATGTACTTTGTCCTGAACCAGTTGGGCAGTGGGGTGTCAGTTTACGAGAGCGGTTCTGGGCGACATCTTGGAGTGAACTAACCCCGTGGATTCGTCGAAGGCGTCGACTTCGAAAAAGCTGTGGGTTGGTCTGTCAAAAAACGCAAGAATGTCTTCTGACGGAAATGCACTGTTAGACGAGTCTGCGCTCACTCCCATCGACTCTCTGAGCAACATGGAAGGGTCGTCGGACAGCAGAGAGCGCACAACTTCCATCTTCTTGCTTGAGAGCCAGCGAGGCATTTCTGCGAGTTTGTGGCTGCATTTTTCGGGATGTGCCGTTTTCAGACACTCTTCGCAGACCAACGTGATGGATATCTTTTCGAACAGGTACGCGCCAGTATCGTCCTTCATTTCCATCATTTTCGAATAGTGATTTGACGACTCCAGCAGCGTGGATATGCACATCAGACAAGAACTTTCCATGCTGAGGAGCGGGATTATGACTTCACTGACCAGCCTGCGCAGACAATCAGCTGGACTCGCGCACTTGCGCGTGGGCGGCGCGGCGAGTTGTTTCACCCGACGGCTGGAACAGCAGTGCGTGGACTTACCCAGGGTCGCAGTAGGCGGCTTCCTCGAGAATTATCACGTCTCCGCTGACGCCCTTGAGACTCTGAAGGCAGGGGAGGGGGCACGACGCAGAAGCTCAGCTTAGGGAGCTCTAGTGAAATTGGCCTGCCTGCCTGCCGCCTGCCGTGTGTTCTCTCTGTCGTGGCCAGTAACGGGTGCGGACTGCTGCAGAGTTAGCGAACGAATACACCGAGTTTTTTTTACCACGGCGCATGGCAGATCCGGCCTCGTAAGAGTGGGGACGCTGCCACAGAAGCGCCACCGGAGTCCGGAGCAAAAACTAGTAGCACCGGAGGTGGTCCAACTAAAATGATCTTATAACTTGCGTCGCTGTATAATTTATATTAAATTTTCAAAATTTGTTAGCAGCGGCAAGGCGGCATGCCGGTCCCGCTTGGACTTCTCGCGCCTACATTCCCAAGCAAAATACCACAGGAATACGAGCTGCAGCCACACAAGCAATAAGCAAATCCCAAACACCAGCATTCCGCCCGATTACCCAGCGAAGCAAAGATACGCAACTAGCGGCGTGGTTGTCTTGTCGCGGTAACTCACACGTAGCAGTAAACGACGCATTTGTCCAGCAGGAAATCCTCGATCTTGAGGTCCATTTCTTGCGCCTTGCGTTCCAAAAACGCCTCGCCGTTCTGCGTGTTGGTGGTGATGTCAAAATCGCCCGCTACCGAAGTTGCGACTTCACGGAAGACTACTCCGTATTTGCGAACGAAGGGTGAACCTTTATTCTCGGGGAGACGCATTGTGTCTCCGATCTTGCACGTTGCTTCCGTGATTGCTTGGTAGCCGTCCTTGGAAAGGAGCGGAAACTTGGGTGTTCCCTGGGGACCGAAATCGATTTGCTCGTCGCATGCGTCGTCGTCGTTTTTGGCGAAAACTTTCGTTCCATTCGTGAGGAACTTGACGACGAATTCTTCGCTCACCAGCACCGCGACTTTTTTTAGGCCGTCGATCACATTGATGCAGATTTCCTGAGCAAAGAAAGACTTCAAGTTTCCAGCCACTCCCGGTTCTTTGTAAGCCACGCCCGTCGTCATGGTGATGTCTGCGTACGGAAGGAGTTCGTGTACAACCATGTGCAACTTGCCATGTCCCTTCACGCCCAGCTGCGAAGCGACCGTTCTGGCAGACAACTTGACTCCAACCTGCGACTCCGAGTTCGTTACGAGTGGCATGTTTCCTGCGTCTATTTCTGCCGAGGCCTTTGTGGTGTCTCCGACGAAGAACATGTCAATGGCCAGCTTGAGGAGCTTCCCCTTGATTGAAATCTGGGCAACTACTCCTCCGCAGGCGATGCGAGACATTGCGACTGGGGTGTTCTCCTGACACCCCAAGAACACGGGCTGCAAAACGGAGGGAACCCCGCCGTCGACGAGCCGGCCCAAGTGCAGGGTTGCGTTTGCGTAAGGAACGTCATCGTCTCCTTGGTTGTACTGGGGCAGCGGTTCGACAGCGCTCATGTGGCCCCTCGCGAGGTCCTTGGGGAGTATTTCTTTGGCACGCTCCCCCATATCCACCAGCATCTTCGACGCCCCTTCTGCCCATTGCCCTGGCATCCCCTTGGCAACGACGGATTTGGCCACCAAGCGCTTCTCGAACTCAGCCGGCAACGACGCCCACATATCTCGGAAAACTCCCTTTTGCTCTTCAACTTCTGGATACGAATCATCATTTTCGAGCACCTTCTTGTCATCCGAAAAAAAACCTCCCGCCACAACGGACCACCAGAACGACGACGCAGTCCAGGCCTTCTCCTCCGTCCCTGCTTTTCTCCATGTGCTTTCCAACGGCGAGAAACCGGAAGGCTCGGATAGATGGATCATCTTCGAGCCCGTGTTTACGTGGAATCGGTACGGGTCTCGGTCGTTTTGCACCACCTTCACGCCGTTCACTTGCACTTGCATTCCCGGCAGGATCGTCGTCGCTGGGTCCGAAGTTCCGTCTGGCGACGGGTATGCATTGACTCTCAACACCCCTGTCCCGACCATCTGAGCTACTGGAGCCGACATCGTCAGTAGTTCCGTTGGCCGTGCAGATTTGGATGACATTTCTGGCGCGTCGTCTTTTGGCTTCACCGTGGGCAGAACGAATGCAAATGCGGGGACATCGCGCGATGCCACTACATCTAGTGTGTCTGCAGGTGCCTGCCCGTGCAAGATAGCCACAGAGATCGATCTTGCCTTCGGTATGAACTTACTTGCCTCGTTTTTTAGCACGATGCCGGTCACCGTGTATCGCTTTCCAGAAGCTTGGTCGGCAAACGGTTCGACTCCGACTTGCGATTTCACCCGTGTGTCCATTCGCTTTTTGTACTTGTCGAGTGCGAGACTTCCTAGGTTCGGGTTGGAATTCGGCTGGCGCTTTGTCGACATGCTGAATATGGTGTCTGTACGGGGGGGGGGGGTCGTCCGAGCTTTCGGGATTTACTGCCGTATGCGATATGCCCTTCTCGTGCCGCGACCAAGCTGTGTGTGAGTATGCTACCGGGGCTCTACGTCGCCTGACCACCGAGACTGAGTTTCAGAACGGGGTTCATGGCCACACTTGCTAGTTTTTCGGTAGCTAAAAGGGTCCTGTTGATCGCTCGCCCGAGCAGAGGGGCCGACTGCACTGCCATTAGTTCGCTTGCTTGGGCAATGCTGCGGACGCTGTCCAGACTCGCGTCCGCGCCCGAGAGCATCGACTCTACGGAGTGTGTCATGTTGCTCATTGCCGGGGCTATGCTCTGAATGGCGAAGTTTGCGTTGTCTATTGTAAGAATCGCGTCACTCCTGATCTCCACGACGAGCAGTATCAAACTTAGAAGGACGGCGACGCACATCACACCCGAAAGCGCCTGTGCAACGGAGGTTATCCTCTTCACTACAGCGTCGATGGTGCTTGCGGCAACCTCCTTCGCTCCCCCGGCTTCCATCGAGTCGATTTTTTGCCCGCAGTTGCCGTGGCGACGGTCGCTGGAAAACTGGCGGTTGCGCCCACTTGCCTCTGTTATGTTGAACACCAGACTCATGGCGAGGTCGGTGACCAGTCATCGACACGCACTCTTGTTGTTTTATTTCGACCGGGGCGACGCCGAAAGACACATTCGCTTATCGGCGTCGATTCCGCGCGCCCGCTGCAGCAAATGTCTAACCTCGATTTTTGTAGTGAAATACTCGTGTTTATAAAATTGATGTTTACATTTTGCGACGGAAGGCCTAGGGGTATCCCATGTTTGGACTCAAAATGTGTCGACCTCCGCGCGTCCGCAAACATCAATTCGGCGCGTTCTAACTGAATGTTGTCGAATTTTCGGGCTGTGTCTTGCGAGTGTCGAATCGCCCTCCCGACGAGCAGGTTTGCTCGATGCATGCCCAGTCGTTTCGAAGCGTAAGACCCGGGAGGCATGATAGGCGCCGACGTGAGTTTATCCCGCCGGATGCGAGGCGTTGATTATCGACAGGCAGCGCTCTGTGTCGTTCTTCGTACGTGTAAGATGATCCTTCTGGCGGATTGCACACCCCCTGCAGTCTTTCTTGGATCCTGGCGTAAATGCCAGACGCGGAACCAATGACGCCTACCGACAGCGCGGCGTCTCGGAGTTTACCACCAGTCTCTGTCCGCCCGTCCGTATTTCCGCGCGCGATGAACGACTCCCCGGTGTGTTCGATCCAAGTGGCGACGCTGTTCACGTCGCCAGTGACCCCGTATGTGAACGAACCACCCAGCATGGCCTTGTGGTACTCGTCAATTTCGTCGTCGCTGGGGGTATGTCCAAGTGCGGTCGCAACTTGCGAACGCAGCTGGTCTCGAGTGATGGATGAAATTGGATTCGTGTCTGAGATATCCACAGCAGCGGTCGACGCCGACGTCCTCCATGGTAACGAAACGAATTTGAGTCCCGCGAGTGGACATTCTGGGTTTGGAAATCCCAGGTACCTGAACGTACATTCGAAGGTATCTTCGTCCGTGAGAGACGTCGCCTGTGGCCCGAGGTGGTGGTTCAGTGCGTTGTTCGCGGTGTCCAGCTGCGACTCGAGCAGCGGATTGTACATCCTCTCGAATGCGCATATTGTCCACCCCATCTGAACAACGTCGATGCTGTACGGAAGCTGGTGCTGCACGTCGGGGTTGCAGCCGACCTGCCCGCTGCTCGTGTTCCCCAGCCCAGGTGGCGCGGACTGTTCGTGTGAGAGTTGTTCTTGCCTATTCTTTAGGCCAGGAACTCGGTTGCAGCACAGTATGCACTCGAGAACCATGCAGATGTGCTCGTAGAGCACAGTCGAGTTCGCCGAGAGGGATTGCTTGGGCTCTGTGAAGCGCGCGAGTGGCGGCTGTCGAGTCATATTCGTGGACACCAGGGCGGAAACTGCTGGCAGTCTCCCGCGACACACCAACGCGTCGATGCGGCGCTGGGTGATGTCGCGGGAGCTGGCGAATGAGTCTTCGCCGACTCGCACTCCAGGCGTTCCACTGGCGGCTGGCACTGCCCGGCCCCCTTCCACGACGGGACGAACGGAGATCGAGATGCTGTTGGACGTAGCCGCTTGACCGTTCTCGTCCACAAACGCAGTTTCTGCTCGCATGGAGCTCGGGAGCTCCGGCATACGCGGACAAATACGATTGTTTTGCGACGTCGACAGCAGAAACATGATGTCCCCGACGCTCTCGACTGGTATGTCGGCAAGCTTGGCGGCACACGGCATACGCATCAGTTCGCGAGCTGCTGAGATCCACGGAATGCCTTGTTGTTGTTCCTTTTCCACGACGCACAACCAGGCAGTGTCGAGCTGTGTTGGGCCCTCCCCCGACTCGAGGTGCCTAAACTTCAAGAGCGAACGATGTTGGTACTCGCCGTGAGCTGAAATCGGAGGAGCGTGCGACGGTTCGTCGACAGCCCATTGCAAGAGGCTGTGCGGGCTGTAGAACAAGCTCGCGACGTGCTCGAACGGGGGGAAAATTGCAGACGAAAACCGTTTGTCTTCGTTGTCGCAGCACGATTCCACGGCAGAAAGCAGTGATTTGCACTGTTTGTTGTCACCTACAGCGTTCCTGAAGATGGAGCGTTGCTTTCTGCTGCCTCCCAGCTTAAGTTCCATCGCACGCAGTACGTCGTTACTGCAACCGCCACCGGTGCGCGAGATCAGGTGCGGGAGTTCCTGCATGTCGCCATAGGCGTTTTCCCCATCCACTCCACCCACTTCGTCTTCGTCTGGGGCTCTCATGAGACTTTCGATGTCGAACCCAAATTTTTCGCAAATCGACGTCATCACGTTCACCCCGCTGCAGGACGTGGCCACCGAGTACTCCAGCGACTGCGACCACGCGGCTACGATCATCTCCATGGTGGGGTGCGCTGTACGAATGACGTGCCAGAGGTCGCTGATTTCGAACGGTTTGATCCGTCGACCATCGGTCCTGGGGACGCACACCTCGGCGCTCTGTGCAAACATATACGTGCGAGCAACGGCCTCTAGCAGACACATGGTCGTTAGGTTTTGCGCACGCTTGTCCTGTCTTCGCGAATCCGGGCGAGGCATGTTGAACTCGACCGCTGCGTGGCAAAAAATGAGCGATCTGGTCTCAGTGGCGGGCGGGGCTGTGTGCTTGGGGGCGTTTGAGCGAGCTCCGGGCAGACAAGGGGAAGCGCCGCACCAAGCATATCGTCGAACTGTCGGAACATGACGCGCGCATAGCCCAGGTCGGGCTGCAGCGCCGGCACCCGCAAAATGGCAAGTCGGCAGAACATGGCAAGCGAGGTGAGCATCCGAAATTCCGAGACACGCTGCTGTACGCGAGGCAGCTGCAAGTGGGACTTGAAGTCGTCCTGCGAAGTGTTCCTCGCTGCCGCGAATGACCTCACATTGAAGGCGACTGTCCTCGTCAGGAGGGCCACCTTGCCGGCCTTCGGCTCTTCCTTTCCGCTCGAGAGGCTGGGGGTGAGAGCCGGTCCGACGTTCGTCAATATCACGTTCTGCGCAAACGCATTTGGGTATCAGCGCACCGGAGAAATTTAAACCGGAGAAATTTGAACTTTGAAATGGTTGCTAAGTCAAGCAAGGGCGGTTCTCACCACTCGCCGATCCGGAGACTTTATCGTCACTGTTTTGTGCGACTTCGCGCCGTTTGTGCCGGCCACCTCCATCGTCCGCTCGGACGTGTACGACCTGGACTCCCCGCACACTTGCCTGCGAACGTGGTGGAAAGGAAAGTAAGGGGATGCAACCTCTACCGCGTGCGGGCTGGCGGCGCACTTGATGCGCTCGATCTGTTCGGACGGGTCGGCAGGCGTTAGATATTCGGGAAGTTCGTCTGAAAAGCAAACCCGGCCATCCTGAGCCGATATGTTCCCGTTCATGCCTGCCTTTTTACTGGAACTCGAGCTTTCGGTGCACATCCCGGTCGGCATGACGCTCGCGAACCTCGATGAGAATATACTCTTTCCGCGCCCCGGCTCGGAGCTCAACACGAGAATGAACGTCAGCGGCGTGAACATCTCGAACGACGTCAAGTAGACTTCGTGCGCGATTCGTTCGTCTCGCCCATCCATGCGACAGTCGTCCTGGAAGATGTGAGCTAAAAAATCTTGCATGTGCGCCCAAGTGCTCTTGTCCTTCGCTGTGTACCGCCGCTGCACGGACATTTTTTCCGAATCTGTGTAGCAAGCGTAGCCGTCGTTCTCCGCGACAAGCTTCTGAAGGCTATCGTACATCGAGTTGAATCCACCCGGGTTGGTCTCACGATCACGAGACGAAACAAAGCAATGCTCAAGACACCTCAGATGATACATGGCCCAGTCCTGTTTGACATCGTAATACCTGGCGTGGAACGCTTTCTTTCGGTCGTGCATCTCCAGCATGGACGGGTGGTTCTCGTCGGCCTGCGGGTGGGCCGACAAAAATCGGTCTTCTTCCAGGCGAAGCTGCGTGTTTTGCTGCTCCTGCCATGGCTTCACCACACGCTCGAATATGCGCACCGCGTCTTCCTGTGCAACCTCGCACGCACTCTTCACGCTGATGACGTACTTCTCTTCCCCCGAGCTCGTCACGTCGCAATTCGACAACCCAATGTCGCCCATCAGGTCGTAAGCATGCAGCTGGCTCTTCAAGTGCCACTCTTCTTCCTGTGCAGTGGCGTCTACCTTTGCAACCTCGCGGAATCGCGCGTACTCAGTCACTGTGAAACCAGTTGCCTTTTCCAATCTTAGGTGGGTTTGCACAAAAAGGCTCATCAGATGATCTCCCGGCTGCACGTTTCCTCCACTGGAACGCGGGAGACTGCAGTCGAATATAGTGCGCTTGTTAAGAGACGTGCTGATATAAAACATGTGGGGTGACCCGCTCTCGTGAGTTGGCAGTGTGAACGACCCGTCGCTGGAAAAGTACGACGAAGGGTCGAGTTGAGATTCGGATACGTCCATCGCACGTCCTTCGTCGTCCACGAGGCCCGCCGCCAGTGACTGGCCTCGTTTCGCGTTGAAAATGAACTCGGGCGAGAGTGGATGCATACCTCCATATCCCTCTGTATCTCCACTCATCTCTCGCCGTCCAGCGGCGCAGTTGACGTGCCCGTCTATGTTACTGACGACAGGCCGTCCATCCTGCCCGGGAGAAGCTGCAGAGTACACCCTCAGCATGTTCTTCAGGATCTCCAGGTTGCGTATGCGGTAAAACTGCATACCTGCACTTTCGTCGATTTTTCCATGCATGTCTTCGAACCCTCCTCTGTGCTTCTTACGGTGTTCCATTTCGGTGACAGCGCTGCGATTTCGTGTGTGTAGAGAGTCGGCGCACATCCTCTGCGAAGTGTACAACTTGTCTGTGTCTTGGATCACCTTGCTCATCAGATGAGACGACGAGTGCTTGTCGTGCAACGTGAAACTGCGACACAAGGGCGCACTGTTCTGAATAGGGTGCGCGTGTGTGTGCATTTTCCGTGGTCCTTGTTATTCGACGGGTCTTGATCCGTTCCTGTGCGATACACGTGCGTGCATCGTAAGTGCGTGGCGGTGACTTACATCCAGATTCTCCACGCCAGAAGCTTGCATCCGTCCGCACTCTTGACCTCTTCGCATCCAATCTGGTACATGGGCCACGAATCTTCGGCGTCTACAGGAGAAATGTACGTGTACTTCGACACACGTTTGAGACCATTGTCTTTCCCCGACTTCTTTCGTTTTCTTCCACGACCGGGCGTCGAGTCGTCATCTCCATTCGTTTCCTGTGCGTCTTCTTCTTCTCTGGATGAACGTGCCCATTCTTCGTGCTCCCCACTTGGGATTCCAGAAGCTCTTCCTTGGAACATCAGACTCAGAAGTGCGGCCGACGCTGTCATGCGGTGTCCGATTTTCTTTTGCGTGTGCCATTGTCCAAATGTTTTTGAATCGACCGCCAGGAAACTCGCAGGGAGGTTAAAAACCTCTGCTCTAACTGGAACCAGCTCGCCTGCTCCCAGCGTTTCTATACATTTCCACCCTTCTCCCCTGGGAAGCACAAGCGGCTGTGGTCGGCGTGACGCGAGCTTCATGATCTCAGGGTTGAATTCCGGGAATGGTCGCTTGAAACTGAGCATCTCTCCGTTCCTCGCAGATTGCATGTCACCCACAACATCCCCTGATTCGCTCCCCGAATCAGAGTCCGCAGCATCTTCGTCACCGAAGCCTTGCCACCCCGACTGCGACCCACTCCGGGAATTTGTGCTAAGTCCGCTTGCAGACGAACTGTCTGCTGTCTGTTGGGATAGATCGTCCATGAGCGAGGGGGGTCCAGCGACCTGCGAACACTCGGATGCGCGAGCGTACACTAAATATTTAGAGATACGCGAATTTTAAAGTATAGCGACTACCTTATTATACCAATATGCACAAAAATCCAAGACATCGCACCCGCGCGACACACAAATGTACTATAGGGGTTCCGGCGTCGGTAAAAATATCAGACTCCGCGCCTCCTTTCGCGGTCCAGTGCTACCGGTCTTGCTGTGTTGTTCCTGGCACAGGGAGTTTGCGGACCCACATTAGCCCTCGAGGCACGGCCTAACGGGAACGGGGCTGACGACCCCCCGCAATTGGGATTTGCTCACTTGTCTTGGTTGCCGCCCTCATTTTCACACGGCGTCTGCTTTAATTTGATCCTTCGTCGGATGAACTACTGGTATAATACTCGCTCTCGTCACTCTCATACGGGTAGTTTTCTTGAATGTTCCAAAAGAACCCATGTTCACCACCGCTTTCCCCACGTTCCGCCAGCGAACTGCTGGTTCTTACAAATTCGAATGTGGTTTTCAGCGAAGTACAGTTCAAAAAATTTACGAGTGTAGATCGCAACTCTTGAAACGCACTTGCGATACGGTCCATTGGAGATGTCGCAAGGCATAATTGCCATATATCGACCAGCTTGCTGAATTCAGAAACCAACGGAGTTGGGTTATCAATGTACTTGAGGGCGACCAACAGGTGTTCTACGGCATCGTCTAGTATATCAATAGCAAAGGCGACACCGGGATAATCGCGGTTTACATCTTCGTAAGGAGCCACGACCCATTCACTCCAGTCATTTCGTCCCGCCGACGCCCGTTTCAGATCGCCAAGACAGTTAACAAATTTGTCGACGATAACATTTGGCTCACACTCGGGTCCTGACGAACGATACGGATTGTCAATTCGTAGCGCGGCCGTCGACGGAGTATTCATATCCAGAGGCCCGGGTCGAGAACAGGGGTGGGTCTATAATATACACCGCATGTAGACGCGCCCGCAATCGTTATACCCGCCTGGTAAGAGCAACATGCAATTGGTCTCGCGACTTCGGATAAAGGCGTGCGGGCCAACGACACCGTCGTTCGCGCGACCGAAGACCCCCGTCAATGAATAACCTTTCGGATGAAATTGATTTTGTGTGCGAAAGTGCCTTGTTGTCAACCCCAAACCGAGCTAGGCTGAATGGGCTACGCCGAGTGAGCAAAGACTGGAGG
>Ga0115547_1000321_pt1 | contig 32163 bp, 27 predicted proteins | sample COGITO_mtgs_1004_3_FD_87185 | JGI IMG/M metagenome (GOLD analysis project Ga0115547, IMG submission 87185) | Pelagic marine microbial communities from North Sea - COGITO_mtgs_100420 | ecosystem: Environmental > Aquatic > Marine > Epipelagic | place: Germany:Helgoland, sampling site Kabeltonne...
CATTCAAGATCACAGATCCTTTGATAGTCTTATATCCAGTCTGACCATTGTGAGTTATCTTTTCTGGTTTACACACCATTGGTAGAGGATATTGATATTTATCCAACAATTCCACAATATCATCAGAGATATCAAACTTAACCATGAATCGTTCTTTCTCCGGATCATAGTCTAGGTAATCCAATTCAACAATCAGAAGCAGCTTATCAGCTACCTCCTGGGCTGTACCAAACTTTGGTGATAGGATGCCTACCATTGTTGGTACATCAGCCTGACGATGCAGATAAATCTGTGCCAGAGCCTCTTCTACAAAAGGTCGATCACTCTCATTAGGATACTCAATTGATACCTCTTTGAACTGCTCCCGTAATACTGGAAGCAGTTGATGTTTGTTGAATACTGTTTCCAGTTCGATTTGTTTTTCACATAAATCCATGATTATTTCCTGACATTTGTGAGGACTACACCCCATATTTTAACTTTAAATGCTTTGGCTTTTCTCTGTTGAAACAGACAATACGCCTTTGACCATGATATATCAGACTGGGCAATTTTCCATGATTTCCCATCAATACTGTACATGACAGTATACACTAAACCAGGTTTAGCATATTTCTTAGACAGACGTTCTTCTTCTGTTTTACGAGGAGCTTTTGTTCCAATGCTAACCATGAGAATTGACCTTATTAATGTCTTCTTGTTGGTTATCAGTTGCTGCTTCCATCAGAGCTATATTAAGAGATGTTCCAAAGTATAGTTTGTTACCTACTGTGACAATAAACTCTTTAGTACTATCATCTTGACTAATACTTACAGAAGCTGATGTACCATTCTCAACGTACCCAAGACATATCTTCAGGTTGGTTGTTATTTGATTAGTAATGTCCATTAATTTTCTCCCTAATATGGTATATTTTCAGAATTGAAAGGAACCTCATTGGCCCAATGTTCAGGATAATCAGATCTGTGATCAAAACCCAAACATGTACATTTATTCCACGATTTTGGGTTCTCCTTTTCTGTCGTTATTTGATCAATAAACGTCGCTTTTGCTTCCTCAAAGTTGTCTGCTTCGATGAAAGTACCGCAATTAAACCGGTAAAACATAGTATTTTCCCTCTAGTTAGGGTTAAGGGTGAATCCAGTCGATATCACCAAATTGTTAATATATTAGGTTCACGTATAAGTTGGTAGTTGACAACCCGTATTGGCGAAGCCACCAGCTGCAAGGCAGCGAATTGTGAGTAAACAGAATCTATCTGTAGTAATCTATTACAACTAAAAAGACCCAACATCAGCGTTAACTGACATTGGGTCTTAGTTGGAGGATAAGTTTAGCCAAATAGTACGTTGGCAACTGCCGCTGCTTCGTCTTTAGACGGCTCAACAGCTTCCTGCTCTTCTTGGCGACGGTACAGTTGTACTTCAAGGCCAATAGAAACAGACTCACCTTCTTCAAGGCTCAAGCCTTTAGCTTTCAACTGTGTGATGACTTGGTTCATCAACGTAAGTTCAGTTGCGAAGTCTGGATCCATGGTTGGATATACAGGACGAGCTTCCAGATCGCTCAACGCTACGCCACGTGGAAGACGTACAAATTTCCCGTCAGGGTTCTCTTCGGTTACGTCAGTGATTAGGCCCAAGTTCAACCAGATACCGTCATGCTCTTTTGGAGTACGAGGTGCGCCAGCTGCAGGAGTAGATGGGCGAGATGTTTTAGAAATTACAGACATTAGTGGATCCTTTCAAGATTCACGGTTTTGATAGACCTCACATTATTGTGCAGTCCAAAAGCTGCAAGGCAGCTCACTTCACTTTACTAAAGTGTGATTATTAGCGTGCCTATTATTAGACAAACCACAAAGAGACATAGTACTTTAGGGCGTGTCTTCCGCCGTTCATTGGCTCTTAATTGCTTTGCATACATAAGGTTATATTGTGCCAATTCACAACCTAGTAGCCTGTTAGATCGTGCCATAGTTTTATTCGCCTTTAACTGTGTAACCATCAGGATACTGTGTACCTTTTAATTTAGGTAGGAAGAACAACACTGGCAGTGCAATTAGTGCGAATGCGAGCGTTAGGAATGCCCACACTAATACGTTGCGTTTGCGTTTAGTTGCCATATTGTATGACAACACTTGGAATAGTAGGATGAAGATCCCTGTAAATAGTTGTTCCATTGGAGTTAACCTTTCTGGGTTAGAATGTTAATGAAATACTCATCAAAAGGAGGAGCATTCGTTGCGTCGTGGAAGCCTACGATCACACTCCAGTTGAGTATGACACGTACATGCTCATGGGGCTTTAATTCCTCACCAGTATCCAGTAGCATTTGGAAAGTTGCATAGACTGAGGTAGCCTTCGCAGATTTTATACCTGCGTTAGCAATTACCATATAAATGTCTATATTATTTAGTATTACTTGCGTATCGTTAACACGCAAGTAGATCATTTCATTGATGTCTTTCATGAGAGTTGGCATTAACTTTGCTCCTGTGTTTTAATATCATGAAGTTGAAGTTTTATCTTCAAGTTGATAACTCTATTTTCGGCCATAGCTAGACATAAATCTAGGATGGCTCTTAGTAATCTGCGTATAGATGGATGGTTTTGTATCATCAGTTACATACCTCGAAGAGTTCGATGTTGATGCATGTACCAGCAGGTTGCTCTGAGAGCGTTGAGGTTACTGTGTTAGCGGTTACAAGGTGGTCTATGTACAAGACACCAGTAAGTAGGGTTGTGGCAACTAGCACAGCTAGTAGTAGGTTGTTATCAGTCATCAGAGTTACTCCATGAGTTGGGTTGTAGAATGATCTATGATCTATCCAAAGGCACTGTACTACCTACCGGTTAGGGTAGGCAGTAGTAGTTTAGGCGATGTCGTCTTCGGGCTTCCAGCCTAGAGGTTTGTCCCAAGCTAGTGCTACCTTGGCTGCCATAGCTTTCAGTTTAGGGTCTGCGTCAAGGGTATCTTGAAGCTTTTGCATGGTTGCCGCTGTGCGTTGTTGTACAAATTCAAGGTCAGTTAGGTCTGATTCTTTGACTCTGTTATGTACCATGTTAGCTCCTGCCTCAATGGATGTAGAGACTGCTGCAGTTGAGGTGGTTACCATGTTGAAGATGCCGCAGATGGCTTGATTAGCTGATGTGATTACGTTCATGTGATGTACTCCGATGAGGTTGATGGCTGATGCCAATAGGTGCAAGGCACCTGTGTAAATAGGGGGTATGATTGAGATGTGTATGCAAAGGTGGGGGGGGCCACTTACCAAATGTGGGATTGGTGTACCAAACGCCCTACCTCTCTCGTTAGTTATTATACAAATTAAATATAAAAATTTTAACTTTTTCCAACCGATTGTCGAGATGTAGAATTTTCTATGAAGAGTGAATAAACAGACCATGGAGGAGAAAGCTTGCTTTCGGGGGAAGCCAGTCTGTTTATGAAGGATGAATAGAAAATTGCTGTGTTGAGAATGTATAAATAATACTTACTTCACTTTAACTCCCTGGATTGTCGAGCGGTATTATTCCTGTGGAATGAGCAGGTGAGCAATCCCCTTTGATTGTAGAAACCTCTTTCGAACGCGGGATGTAGGTGAGTGAGAAAGTTGTGGTGTTAAACCTCGGATCCTGATCCCTTGGTTTATAAACAGAACTCGGACTAGCTAAATGGGGTGTCTGCGATTGTAGCCGCTGACGAAGATCTACAGAATTTGAGGATGGGCTGTCAAGTTTTTGAAACAGAATAATATTCTCTTTATTAGTTTATATGAGGAAAATACCCCTACAAAAAGCTACAGTAGAAAACTAATATGGGCGATATTGGGGTGTTTTTGGTTAAAATGTAGAATATTATTCTTTTTTTCATGAGTAGGCAGAATAGTATTCTTGACAGGGAACCACAAAAAAAGCCCCCGTGGAAGAGGGAGCCTTTTAAGAGATATAGATCACCATTAGGTTATTTCATGTACGTTTAACGTAGAAGGTAGACTACTGACTGTAAAGTAAAATCTTGCATCTTTTCTGTTTCTTGGTTTATACGCAGTTTGTGCAACCACGGAAGGAAGTAGGCAATGCTGACACTAGGGCAAGTTCGAGAATCGCTACCAGTAGCTAATCGAAATACTATGACACAAGATATGGTAAATCAGCTTAATGCGTTATCTTCAGATCCTGAAGAAGCGCGTAATATGCGTGATAACTTCATTACATTTTCTAAGGTACTGCAAGAGGGTCGATTTAAAGTAGGGGATTATGTATCTGCGGTTATGTATGTGTCCCACAAGATGATGGGTAAATCTAACCTGAAATCATATATTGCCACATTCCCTGACCGTTATGCCAATATGGTTAAGATTAATAAACCAGAGAAAGACATCTCCTCTATTGTGTCTGCCTACAATAAGGGACAGTTAGTCACTAAAGTAATGGAACGGGCATATGTTCCTACTTGGCTCATGAACCAAGAGTTCTTTCAGAAGGCATTGAATACCCAACACGATCTTATGGTTGATCCGTCTGTGAGTGATAAAGTACGATGTGATGCTGCTAACTCATTGTTGACCCATCTGAAGCGTCCTGAAGAGAATAAAGCAGAATTAAAAATTGAGATTGCTGTTACCGATGGTATGGCTGCCCTAGAACATAACCTACGAGAATTAGGTAAGAAGCAACTTCAAGCTATTGAGCACGACCCTGATACAACCACAAATGATATTGCTCAAATGCCTATGAAAAATGTTACCCCAGCATGACCCAAACAGCTGATGAATTCATGGAAGATTACATAACCCAGAAGACCGTTGATGATTTTCTCAACGAGATTGACTTTGATAAACTAAATGATGGTAAATATGTGCCGTCAGAGTTTTCACTAAAGTTCATGAATTTCATCAAGTTGGTTAATGGGGATATTGGAGAAGACAACAAAACTCCTGTTATGCATTTGGCCATGTTGGATAAAATTGCAACCAAAGAACCGAGAACAGCAAACCTATGTGCTCGCGGTACTGCAAAAACCACACTTATGATGGAATACTTGGTTATGTTTCTTGCTGTGTTTGGGGAGTTACCCAACTTTGGTGAAGTAACCGGGATGTTGTATATTTCTGATTCCATGGACAATGGTGTGAAATCTGCACGTAATAGCATAGAAACCCGGTATAACCGGTCAGAGTTCATGCAGTATTGGGTTCCTGAAGCTAAGTTCACAGAAAACTACTTAGAATTTAAAAATAGAGCAGGCGGCCAACTTGGAGTTAAGATGTTCGGTGCTAAATCTGGTATTCGTGGTACGAAGATATTTGGTAAACGACCCGTACTCGCTGTCATGGATGACTTGGTTTCAGATGCTGATAGTAAATCAAAGACTGCCATGGAAGCGATTAAAGCCACCGTGTACTCAGGTGTCGCCTTTGCTTTGGATCCTACACGTTGGAAGATGATTCTAAATGGTACTCCTTTCAACAAAGAGGATATTGTGTACGAAGCAATTGAATCCGGCGCCTGGCAGGTAAACGTTTGGCCAATATGTGAGAAGTTTCCCTGTACTGAAGAGGAGTTTCGTGGCGCCTGGGAAGATCGTTTTGCATACTCGTATGTCAAAGATCAGTATGATGCAGCTGTCAGAACCGGTAAGTTAAATAACTTCAGACAGGAGCTAATGCTTCGTATTACTTCAGATGAGAGCCGGCTAATCCAAGAAGGGGATATTTATTGGAAAAGTCGTTCTGACATTCTACGAAATAAACATCTGTACAATTTTTACATTACAACTGACTTTGCAACATCTTCTAAACAGACTGCTGATTACTCAGTTATTTCTGTATGGGCATACGATTACATGGGTAACTGGATCTGGGTAGACGGTATATGTGATCGACAAACCATGGATTTAACTATGAAAGATTTGTTTAATTTTGTTGATGAATACGCCCCTCAGAGCGTTGGTGTAGAGATCTCAGGTCAACAAGGTGGGTTTATTCAGTGGATTCAGATGGAGATGCAGAACCGGGATACTTATTTTAATTTGGCTGGGGAAAAAGGAAAGCCTGGCATTCGTCCAGTTGTAGACAAATTAGCCAGGCTTAATCTTGTGGTTCCACTGTTTAAAGCGGAGAAGATATTCTTTGCTAAAGAGATGAAAAACAGTAAAGTTCTTGGTATTATGATGGAGCAGATTGCTTTGGCTACTAAAGATGGTATTAAAGGGAAAGATGACTCTCTTGATACAATCTCTATGCTTCAGAACATGAATCCATGGAAACCATACGGGTTAGATGTGCCAATTGAGGGAGACGATTCTGTGCCTCGAAATGAGCATGTATGGGGTAAAGATGATTTACACGCAGAAGAGATTGATGATGGATCTTTTGGATCTTATGTGGTTTAAGCTTCTCAAATTATGATCGGATCCTACTATGATGACATTTACACAATTTTCTTCACGCCTAGCTATGGGGCAATTGAAAAGTACAGCCGCTGTAGATAATTCTAATCTAGGTGCATTGAACCCCGATTATGTTAAGACAATTCTTAGTCTTACAAACCAAGGGTTGGTAGATCTCTCTACTAAATTCCCTCTGGTTACGGCTATGATGGATCTCACATTTCAAACAAGTAAACAACTCTACCCACTCACTGATGCCGGTGTGGGTGATTATCTTGAAGTGGTTGATAACGTCGCATTTGTTGAGACTGATTTTGTGAAGGTGTTGGATGTGATCGCAGAGGATGGACGTACACATGCACATGACACCAATGGGCACATAATGACGCCTAATTTTAATAGCTTACGATTTTCAACAGATAGTATGTTACTTCTGAATCCGAAGGTGCGAATCCGGTATCAGTCAAAACATCTACCTATCACAGACACAGAGAATATTAATTTACCACCTAATTTGGAGATAGCATTACAACTATTCGTTGCATCTCTTTATTTTTCCCATATGAATGGGGCAGAACATACGGCCAAAGGCGATGCTTACTTTGCAACCTACTTACGACACATTGGCGAGGATGAAGCAAAAAACAATAGCAGCGTGTCTGAAGTACAAGAGGACACCCGCTTCGAGGACAGAGGTTTCGTGTAATGCTAACAAAACTACAAGTTGTTGAACCAAACGTTGTCATAGACAACACAACCTCTACCGTTATAATTATAGGATCAATTGTACAACTTATGTATAATGACCCTACAGTGTCTGTAGTTTTTGCAGGTATGGCGGGGGGTGCTGTTCGTTGGTACTCTGAACGTGAACATTGGAAAACTGGTGTAGGTTCAATAATTATGGGTGGAATATGTGCTAAATACTTAGGCCCATTTGCATTAGGACTTATGGAAAGTATGATAGGTATTAAGATTTCAGATGAAGCTGGTACTACTGGTGCGTTCATGATGGGATTGCTGGGTATATTACTTATCCGGTATATCATGGACAAGTTTAAGTACCGTACCGAGGTTTTAGCTAAACAACACAAAGATCTGAAAGATGGTGAGGTTAGTGCAAATGGGTGATCTAACTTATAAACCTGGATATCGATTTCGTAGAACTTTTACTTTAGGTTTAGCGTTACTATTTATTATTCAGAACGTAATTATACAATCCCCTAAATTAACAGAATCTCGTATGTATCGAGATATATTCATGCTCACCCCATTTACAAACGTAGTAGTACACAGAATAGACATCCTACCTTCAGGTGCTGTAATCTTAGGTGAACTACGTAAACGCAGATGTACCTTTGATACACAGGGACAAGGTCTTATTGCTTATGTGTTATTTGATGATGCACCAAAGCGACGTACCACTGTTAACGTAAACACAGAAGAGAGTTTTTCTGGGGTGGGCGTAAACAGGCCACCATCAGAGAGTGTAGAATATTGGGGGCCATGGTTAATCACATACCAGGATGACCAACCAACCCCGGATAATTGGGAAATATACGCAGGACATTGGTGCCCTATCACCAACAAAACTACAGGTAAACCATATATAGATATTATGACAGGTGTGCCTATATTGCAGTTTGAGCGTAACTTATTTGCTCAAGGATTATGGAAATCATTAGGAGAATAATATGTCAAACGTTCATGCCTTTCCTCGCTCTGTTCGAGATTATCAAATCCGTATCAACTCTTTTAACATTTTAGATAAACCTTTGACTGTTGATGGTATGAATGGGCCTGCTACTCGAAACGCCATCCACCAAGCACTAGCCAACTTTAGTACTGGTTTGAACGCTGAACATAAAGAAGATTTGTTTGACCCTTCGGGAATTACAAGAATTCATTGGCATTGGACAGCTGGCTCATATACTGTTTCCCCATTCACATTAAAACATTACAACGATGTGTTTGATAAGGAGGGAAACCATTATGATGGTATTGCACCAGCACAGCAGCAAGCTTTTTACATACCTGGTCGGGTAGGAGTATCTCACACTCTCAACGCTAACACCGGGGCAATTGGCCTATCAGTCGCTTGTATGGCAGCTGCGACTGTTAATGGTAATATGGTTAATGCAGGTAAGTCACCAATTACAATGTCTGGTATAGATGGTATGTTGGAACGCTCTGCTGAGTATTGCCGTCTTTTCGATATCCGTGTCTCTAAGTGGACATGTCTTACTCATGCTGAAGTTCAACCTACATTGGGTATACGACAACGTGGTAAATGGGATATCCGAGTATTGCCTGACGATCTTAAAAAATACTTGTCTGCCGAAGCTGTAGGAGAATTTCTTCGTAATCGTATGGTAGAGAAGTTTATGTAATGTTCAAATTATTTACAGGAATCCAAGGCCATTTAATCATGGGGAGTGTTGTTCTAGTACTCCTCACAGGTACATTTTTCTTTGGTTTTAGTCATGGTAAGAAGTACGCCTACGCTAAAGTTGAGAAAGTCAGGCTTGAAACTCAAGAGGAACTATTTGACTTAGGTAAAGTTGTTGCTAAACAGGCAGCCAAACTTGAGACATTAAAAACCGAAAAAGAGGATCTAGTCTATGAACTTGAAACACTCGCTACTAATGACAACCCTGGTGTTGGCCCTGACGGGGTGTTTCGGCTTCAGCGGCGATGGGGTACGCCCTGATCGACTACCTTCCAATATTTCGGAACCCTGTCCTCACCCCCTGTCTGTAATAAAAGCGGTCAGAGGTTCTTCTGTTGGTTCAGATGAAATACGTATGGGACGTCTCGGAGATGCTCTAATAGAGTGCGCAGGTGAAAAACAAGTTGCAGTTGATGCTTACAATAAAGTAACAGATGTTGTATCTGGCTCATAAATAAGTAGGAGTTCCGTAATGGCGCACAGTTCTAATGTAATAACCAATGATACCATAGACCATAAAAATGAGAGTGGTAGCGAGTTGCCTACGGATCCAGAGAAATTGGATGTGGCTCCTGAAGATCGTCTAACTAAGTGGAGTAAAGAACCTTCCATACAAGATTTAAAAGGGGATCTTGAATTTGCTCGTCCAGAAAACAAAGATCAGGCAGCCAATGTTGATGGGTGGTTAGCTCTTCGTAATGCCACAGGCAAAGAATCCGGGAATAAAACAAACAAGGTTGGGCGTTCGAAAGTTCAGCCCAAACTTATCCGTAAACATAACGAATGGCGTTACCCTGCATTATCAGAACCATTTTTAGATACTGATCGTATGTATGAGTTGAAGCCACGTACCGCAGCAGATGTTGCAGCAACACGACAAAACCAACTTCTACTGAACTGGCAGTTTGATACTAAGTTAAGTAAAGTGTCTTTCATTGACCGGTATGTGCGCACAACTGTTGATGAAGGTACATGCGTTCTTCGTGTAGGTTGGGAACGTAAGGTTGAAAAGGTATTGGTGGATGCACCTGTGTACTCCTACTCTGAAATCAATCCTGAAAATGAAGAATTACTGGCCTCTCTACAGGCTGCAGGGGAATTACTTCAGAATGAGGATCCTCGGTTTTATAATTTACCTGAAGATATTCAGGCTGCCGTAGAATACACTATTGAAAATGGTACTCCAGTTACTGCAGAAGAGACTGGAACTGAACAAGGCTATGAGAACAAGATTACAGTCAACCAACCGTCTATCCGTATAATTAATATACGTAACTTCTTCATTGATCCATCATGTGATGGAGTATGGGAAGATGCGCAATTTATGATCTATACCTACGAGGCAACCGAATCTGATATCAGAAAACGTAAGTCTTTTAAAAACTTGGATAAAGTCCAATGGCGTGCAAATGCTGTTAAATCTAAACTCGGTGACCCGGATCACACTTCAAATACTCCAGAAGCAGATACACGAGTAAATACAGATAAACAGAAAATCTTGGTGTATGAATACTGGGGTCTATTTGATATTCACGGTGACGGTGAAATGGTTCCTATTTTGGTTTCATTCATTGGTGATACAATCATCCAGATGACTGAGAATCCTTTTCCTGATCGTAAGGCCCCATTTGTAGTTGTTCCGTACATGCCGATCCTAGAATCTGCTTTTGGTGAGGCTGATGCTTCGATCCTGCAAGACAACCAACGCGTGTTGGGTGCAGTTAGTCGAGGTATGATTGATTTACTAGGTCGTTCTGCCAATGGACAAACAGGGTATGCCAAAGGTTTCTTAGATCCAGTTAATAAACGACGCTTCACATCTGGTGAAGATTTTGAATACAATCCAAACTCTGACCCTAAAGTTGCTGTACAACAGATGACCTACTCAGAGATCCCTACATCGGCTCTACAAATGTCCCAACTTCAGAATGCTGAAGCTGAAGGGCTTTCCGGAGTTAAATCTTTTGCAGGAGGTATAACCGGTGATGCATTTGGTTCAGTCGCTCGTGGTATTAATGGTGCCCTAGATGCAGCTGGTCAACGTGAGATTAGTATTCTTCGTCGTTTAGCTGAAGGTATGAAACATATTGGTGAAAAAATCATCTCAATGAATCAGAAGTTCTTAACAGATGAAGAAGTTGTTCGAGTAACAGATGAAGAGTTTGTAACTGTACGTCGTGATGAACTTGAAGGTAAGTTCGACATGAAAGTTGCCATATCTACCGCTGCTGCCGATGAAGCTAAAGCTCAAGACCTTGGTTTCATCCTACAGACACAAGGCCCAAATGCAGATCCAGGTATGAATGCAGTTATTCTGTCTGAGATTGCAGATCTTAAACGTATGCCACACCTGGCTGAAAAGATCCGGGCATATCGCCCAGAGCCAGATCCACAACAAGTTCGTCTTGCAGAGATTGCTATTGAGCAGGCACAATCTGAATTGGATCTTGAAAAAGCCAAAGTTGCTAAGACTGTTGCTGAAGCTGAGAAGATTGGTATGGAAACTCAACAGAACTTGACTGGTGAAAACCACAAACGAGGTATCGAAGCCTCTGCTGCACAGGCCCGTGGGAACCAAGATCTTGAAGTGACCAAAGGTATTTTGGGTGGTGAGACTCCTAGTGGTCTAATTTCTGCTGCAGTTGGCTTCAATGAGTTGTCTAATCGAGGTGATGACGCAGTACCTGAACAGATTCCGGCTATTGATGCTCAACCTGCAGCGCAACCACAAGCTGATTTTCTACCAGATGTTCCACAGGAACCCCTTGCTTTACCACAATAACTAAACCATAAACCGTGAAATCAACTATCTTGAAAGGATATACTCTGATGACCACACTATATGACGATGGAGGACAGGAAGCTCAACCTACTGCAATGACCTTCGAAGAATATGAAGAACATAAGGCAGCTTGTGAGCACCTCATCAAACTCTCAGACGCTTCACGTAAGTTAACTGAATCACCTGAGTTTAAACTAATTATCATGGATCTTTACATGGTACAGGAACCACACCGTTTAGGTTCTTTGATGGCTTCAGGTAAACTAACACCTAAAGGTTTTGAAGGTGCTGTAGAAGATCTACGTGGCATTGCAAACCTACGTACATTCCTAACTGAGTTTATTCAAAAGGGCACTATTGCTAGTGAAGAACTTAAAAATTTACAGGAAGCTTACGACGAATCAGTTGAAGCAGCCGCAGTAAATAAACCCTAACCTGAAAGGATAACAATCATGCCAGATGATACTGTCGTAAAAACATTCGATTCTCTTACTGATGATGAGTTAATGGCTCTGACACCAGAACAGGTCGATGAAATGCAGGCTGCCGAAAATCAAGCACCTGTATATGAATCCCAGGAGCCAGAAACTACTACCTCAGAGGAGGAAGATCCTAGTGCTGCTGAAGACAATCAGGAAGCTGATCCGAAAGATCCTGCCGACCAAGATCCAGAACAACCCGATGGGTCTGACACCCCAACAGGTGAAGAAGGCACATTGGAGCCGGAACAACAAAAAACAGAAGAAGATCCAACGCCAGAGGAAGGCCATGATCCGGATGATAAGGCACCTGCTGTTGATGTCAAAAAAATAGAACCAAAAAAGAAGGAAGAAAAACCTCAAGAGGTTGCAGCTCCTTCTGGGGATGTTCAATCATTCTATGACAAAGTTACTGCAAAGTTCAAAGCAGATGGCAAAGACATGGAAGTTAAAGATCCTGAGGATGTTGTTCGTATGATGCAGATGGGTGTTAACTACTCCCGTCGTTTGGCAGAAATGAAGCCAATGCGTCAGTTAAATCAGATGTTAACTCAACATGGTATCAATGATGTAAATAAGTTAAGTTACTTGATTGATCTCGACAAAGGTGATCCTGCAGCAATTAAAAAGTTGTTGTCCTCTCATAAAATTGATCCAATTGATTTGGATATGGAAGGTGCTGATAATTATAAAAACCCTAATTATCAAGGAGATGCAAAGACTTTAGCATTTTCAGATGCCATCACAGCAACTCAAGATCGTGAAGGTGGCCAAGGATTTATTGATGAAGTTGTCTCAAGTTGGGACGATGAATCTAAAGAAGCTTTACGAGAAGATCCAACTTTATTCACAAGTTTACTTGACCAACGTGATAATGGGATCTATGAGAAAGTTAACAATGAGGTGAATTACCAGCGTAATGTCGGCAAACTAACTAACGTATCGTTTATACAAGCGTACAAAATGGTTGGACAACTAATGACAAACCGTGGTGACTTTAACTCTGTACCAGACCAAGGCAACTCAGCCGATCCCGCTAAAGTAAAAGCCAAGATTGTTGACACTGGCCCACGGAAGGCAGCCAAGCAGAAGACGGCGTTGCCCAATCCTAGTCTCTCTTCACAACCCCAAAGTCGCACCCCTTCCAATCCTGGAAAGGACGACACACCGGATTATAATAGCATGACCGACGAGCAAATGTTAGCTATCGGAGATCCAGGCTAAAGTAATCCACTTGAGAGAATGAAAGGAATTCCTCATGACACAGTTATATAATGATCCTGCTGGTGGCTCCCCGTCAACAATGGGAACACAGTACAACACTTCTTACTGGGATCGACGTTCGCTCATTGATGCTGTTGAACAGTCGTTCTTCTCACCTCTAGCTGATGTCCGTTCAATGCCAAAGCATTATGGTAAAGAGCTGAAGGTTTACTACTACGTTCCTCTTTTGGATGACCGTAACGTTTCTGACCAAGGTTTGGATGCTGCTGGTGCAACTATGTCGTTGACAGAATACTTTGTAACATTTCCTGCATTGGTTATGGAAGTTGCAAACGCTGATGGTGCTTCAGCTAAAGTCAACATTGATGATAATGTTGGTTCAACCTTAGTTGCTACTCTTGGTGCCAATGACTCTGGTGTTTCTGGTGCTGGTTTCATGTCAGTTACTGTTAATGCTCTACAGGCTAAGTACCTTACTGAAGCGAAAGCTGATTTGGTTGTTGCAGAAAATATTGGTGCTGTGAAGCTTCAAGCTGGCGGTAATATGTACGGCTCTTCTAAAGATGTTGGTACAATCGCTGGTCGTATGCCGACAATGAACGAAGAAGGAGGTCGTGTTAACCGCGTTGGCTTCTCTCGTATCGAACGTTCTGGCACACTTGCTGAACATGGTTTCTTCACTGAATTTACTGAAGACTCGTTGACTTTTGATACTGATAGTGAGCTTTACGGTCACATGTCACGTGAACTGTTGGCTGGTGCGAATGAAATCACTGAAGATCTGTTGCAGATTGATTTGCTTAACGCTGCAGGTACTATTGTATTCGGCGGCATTGCAACCAATACCAAAGAAATTACAGGTGAGGGTGCAAACATCTCAACTGTTGACTACTCTGACCTGAAACGTTTGAGCATCACTCTGGATGACAACCGTACCCCTAAGAACACTAAAGTGATCAAAGGTTCACGGATGACAGACACAATGACTGTTAACGCTTCTCGTTTGCTTTACATTGGTTCTGAGCTTCAGATCACTGTTGAAAACATGGTTGACGGTCTTGGTAACGCAGCATTTGTACCTATTCGTAAGTACGCAGATGCAGCTACAATCTTGAATGGTGAAATTGGTTCTGTCGGTGACTTCCGCATTATCATTGTCCCTAACATGATGCACTGGGAAGGTGCTGGCGCTGACGTGGGTACAAACCCAGGTAACGCAGAATCAGGTGGACGTTACAACGTTTATCCGATGCTGGTTGTTGGCGACGCTTCTTTTGCTACTGTTGGTCTTCAAAGCTCTGGCGCGAAGAATGGTAAACAAAAGTTTAAGATCATCGTTAAGAAGCCTGGTGCTGAAATGGCGACTGTTTCTGATCCTTACGGTAAGATCGGTTTCTCAAGCATTACCTTCTACCACGGCTTCATCAGCCTTCGTTCTGAACGTATTGGTTTAGTGAAAACAGTTGCTCCTGAGTAAGATCTGGAATAACTAACTAAATTAAGGGGGCCAACCGGCCCCCTTTCTTATAACAGAAATCCAACATAGAAAGATTTGCAATGGATAATTCTCAAAACCTAACACTACAAGAAAAAATTGATCGCGTTAATGCTGTGACCGATATTGTTGCTATTCGTGAACTTGCAACAGAACTCAAACTTACATTTTCAGGTAATTCAGGTGCGGATAGCCTGAAAAAGAAAATTATTGATGCTTTGAAACTTATGGACTCCATGTCAACCTCTGGTACTGATTCAGATGATGTTGGTGATGGTACTGAACCAGATGAATCTGAAAATGGTCTTGAGGGTGTTACTGTTCCACCTTCTACACTAGCTCCTACCGAAGCTTCTGCTGTAGTATTACCAACTGCGACCACAACTGCTGGCCCTGCTGATGATGCTCCAAGTAAAATGGATGACATTCCAGAGATTCCGAAACAACCAAAACCAAAAGGCCCCCCTACCAACGCTGAACTTATGTTGATGAATGCCAACAAAATCTCTGATCCGGTATTATGTCGTCAGGTTGTACGTGCAAAGGCCCTTACTTTAGTTCGTGTACGGATTACTAACCTAGACCCTGCTGATGCTCAGCTTACTGGTTCAATTCAAACTGTTGTCGGGCGCCATATTGGTAAGGTATCAAAGTTTATCCCTTACGGTGATGAATCCGAAGAAGGTTACCACATTCAACAGTGCTTGCTTGATCGTCTAAAAGAAATGAAGTTTGTTCTTCGTAAAGAGAAAAAAGGTGGTCAGTTTGGGGTTAAGCAATATAAAACCACTTTGGTTAGTAAATTCTCTATTGAGATTTTGCCTCCGCTGACTACTGAAGCTCGTGGTGCATTGGCCTCTCGCCAAGCGGCATCAGGTGCTATAAGCAACGACTAAATTATAACTAAAGAGAGAGGTGTCCAATGACGCACATTAACTTACACGATGGAAGTGAAGCAGACACAGTAGCTAATGCTTTGTACACCTCTCTCACAGCAAATGCTCCAGTACCTCCTACGGTGGATCTATCTGGTGCTCCGTTTACATATACTGCAGATCTAACCTCTGAGATCTACGAAAAAGTTGAGACAGTTACTCTAGCTCAACTCACAGAAAAAGATTTAGATGGCTCCGGTGTATTCGATACATTGATGGCCTCAGTCGATTTACATATTGCTCGTGAATTCAAGAACAACCGTATCTCTGGTGATCAATATGCCAAGGTCTATACAGACGTGATGACAAGTGTTCTTGCTAATTCTACACAATTCCTCTTGAACAAAGACAAAGCCCGTTGGGACTCAATTACAGCGCAGATGCAAGCTCGTGCTGCTGAGATTAATGTTGTCACATCCAAGATAGATCTTGAACGTGCTAAAGTTGAAACACAAAAATTAACATTTGATATGCAGAATTCCGCTGCACAATTCAGTGTTACCAAATTACAATTGGCACAGATAGATGGTCAGATTTCTCTAACTGAAGCTAATACGTTTGCTGAAGCTTATCGTGCCGAAAACATACTACCTGCTCAATTATCCGAAATTAATTACAACGTAAATACAGTGTTGCCATCAAATGTTGCACTCACAAATTTTCAAGTATCTGACGTACTGCCTGCAAAGATCGCAATTGATGCCTATCAAGTATCTACTTCACTACCTGCAAAAGTGGCATTAGATAATTATGAACTTACCACAGCGTTACCTGCCAAGGTTGGTCTGGACGCCTATCAACTTACAGCAGTACTCCCTGCCCAAGTTGGTTTAGATGCCTATAGGCTTGCAAGCATACTTCCAGTTGAAAGAGATACTGCTGCATTTAATTTAGCCACAACTCTTGTTACAGAAGATGCAGTTGCCCAGTATGGTTTAACTCAATTACTTCCAATACAGAAAGCACAGGAACAGTACAAAGTAGATACCCAACTGCCTGCACAAGTTGCCCTGGTTCAAGAACAAACAGAAGTACAACGTGGTCAAACCATGAATACACGTACTGACGGTACTACTGATATTGCCGGGATTGTTGGACGCCAAAGCGCCGTACTAGCTGAACAGCATGAGAGTGAGCGGGCTAAGACATTAGATACCCGAACAGATACCACTACTGTTGTAGGATCTATTGGAAAACAGAAAGACTTGTATGGACAACAAATTACTTCATACCAACGGGATGCTGAATATAAATCAGCTAAGATGTTCCTAGATGGTTGGATAATTCAGAAAAACATAGATGAAGGTTTAACCATTCCAGTCGAACTAAATAACACCACTGTAGATAAAGTAATGGCCAAGATCCGTGTTAACAATGACCTAGGAACTGTTAATATATAATACCAAAAAGGTGACTTTCTATGGGAATTTTTAGTAGCAAATACACCACGTATGTTGCATCTACTGTTTATAACTTAGCAGGTGAAACTGCACCTGATATATATAAAGTAGGGTTACAAAATGCAGTGACAAATGGGCATGATCTTGCTTCATTTGTCACAACATTTCGGCAGAAAAATCCCTCAACTACTCAAAAAAATTACTATACTTGGGCAAAAACCAATTACCTAGAGGGGCAGATGTATATTGATAATATATACCTTTTTAGGGAGGATATTAATCCCTTACTTATTGTGGATCACGCTACTGATATTGTGTACAGACCAGAAGGTACAAATAAAACTGTAGGGAAGTTTAATCCTTTTTTGTTTACTGCTGAACTGTATTCAGGTGTTTCTGATGCAGCATTTAAAGCTTACTGGTCAATGAATTACTATTGGCCCGGTATACCTGGTAGAACAAGTTCAGGTATAAATACATATGATGGTGGCCCAACTATCTCATACTACAACACTGATAGTTATGATTTAGATGCTCTATATGTAAGCGACTACACTTATATAGGTGGTGTAATGGTCGTAACTTATGATGAATTACTTATTACAGATCCAAATTATGCTGAGTATTTAGCCGGCTACAACGCAGTATTTGAAGATGACTACTACCCAATTATAAATCTAAGGGTCGATAACAAATCTATACGTCATGCTGATTTCTCTACAGAGTATCCTAGCATAACTGCTGCCTATAAAAAAAGTACAGGTGGTAGTGATATTGAGGTGCTACTTGACCAAATTGAAGCTAATGCAGATATAGGAGATATGGATTACATATACATGCTTAATGGGATATCTGTTAATGATTCAGACCATTCAAGTAAGAAATATATATATCACTATTTTCTTGACCTCTATACTAAGACAAACTTTACGTTCCCATCCTTAGCTTACTGGGACTTATGGATTGCTGCATATCCTTCGACAATATCGAATACACCTAAAGAAGTCCCATTCACTAAACTCAACTTCAACTCATACGAGAGTTTACCTAACTTTACTACAGTACACACAGACTATGTTTGGACTACAATAATAAAAGAATCTGTGACTATTTCAGGAAAAGTAGGAGACACTACAGTAGAGGTTTTGACTGACCCCTTCGATTATCTCAATTTAAACGAGACTGGTAGGGTTAAGATTACTCACCAAAAAACAGCAACAGAACAGGACATACTCCACGTAATTGGGTTTAATTACACCAATCACATTTATGGCAATGAGAACATTGTTATTGCTTTAACAGATGCCCTAGTAGATTCTGATCCTTCTGGTTTAGTCTTACCTTTGACGGATAAAGTTCTAAGAAAACTTTCTGTAAAAGACTCGGCTAACTTAGTAGGTAGTAACAGTCTTTTAATAATTAATTCCTATATTGTAGTTAAACAAAAGTGGTATGAACGGGGTGCTTTTGCGATTGTTTTAACAATAATCTCTGTAATTGTTGCTTTCTACACTGGGGGATTATCCTTAGCTGGTGGAGGTATTCTGGGGTCAAACTTAGCAATTGGTGCGACACTTGGTCTTTCTGGTACTGCTGCTCTGGTAGTAGGTGCTGCAGTAAATGCTGTAGCCGGTTTAGTGGTTGCTAACATTATAACTAAAGCAGCAGTAGATATATTTGGTGATGAGTTGGGCATGATTGTAGCTGCAATTGTTGGCACTATAGTGACGAGTGCTGATTTCTCTGCTGGGGGATTTAAAGGAATTGATTGGGGGAGTATGTTAAGAGCTGAAAACCTTTTAAAGATGACAAACTCTCTAAGTTCTTCATATTCAAATTTTGTACAAGATGAGGCCAGTGAACTTATGGCCCAACTAGATATAACTAGAGAAAATTATGAGGAACAGGTTGCACGTATTGAAGAGCTTACCGAAGAACTGGGTTTAGGTGGTAACAGTTTTTACGCTACGCTATATTTAACAGACTCAGCTAATAGTAATATTGGTTCAGCTTCTGCGTTTACGCCAGAAACCCCTAGCGTATTTTTACAACGTACATTGCTGACTGGGACTGACATAGCACAAATAGATCATAACATGATCCGAGATTTTGCATCATTAAACCTAACACTACCTGATTTGGTATAGATAATATGAATTGTCTTTTTTACTTTTTCGTACTACAGGTGAAATCAACACTAGGAGTTTAGAACCATGAGTATTTTAAATGAACAAGATAATACAAGACAATTGGCTATACGTGACTATTCACAATCGAAAGTTAATAGCCCTCTTACCCCAAATGGGGATGTTAATCCAAACTTCCTAGAAGGTGGTGGGCCTATGGCTGGACTAACAGGGATTTTTAAGAATAAAGATAACTCCCTAAACTTCAAAGGTATTGGTGCAGCCTTCGGTGCTGTACAATCCATTGGTTCAATCATTAGCTCATTTAAGCAGAGTAAGTTGGCCCAAGATCAGTTTAACTTACAGTCTCGTGCTTTTGAGACCAATCTATTCAATGAACGTCAAGCTTTTAATGGGTCTTTGGCAGACAAACTAGAATCTCGTGCAACAGCTATGGGTAATACTCGTGAATCTGCATCAGAAGATATTAAACTGCGTAGCATATAAGGAATAGCCCTATGGCCCAATTACAAGTAAAACAGATTGCTGCACCAAACTTCTCTGCGAGTAATGATCTTGCTATTGAGTCAGCAAAAACACTAGATAGAGGCTTCAACACTGCTACTTCAATCCTTAAAGATCTGGATACAGGTCAGAAGGAAAAGAATGATATCGCATTGGCAGGTGAGATCGCTCAGTTAGGCTCTGAAGAGGATCTAGCAGGTTTCCTTGATGCTGGTTCATTTGATGGTAAGAACCTGTCTGCAGGCATGACTAAACGTATTGCAGAGCTTCGTGGTACAGTTCTTGGTTTTGAGCAAGATCGCGCAACAATAGATTTGACAGGTGCTCAAGCTAGTAACGCAAGAGCTTCTGCTGCCTCTACATTGGCTGCCAGTGGTCGTGCTGATGCTGTAGATAATCGTAAGGCAATTGTATTTGGTCAGGGACAAGAAGCTATAAAACAAGCACAACATCGACAACGATTAGTAGAGGCAGTTCATCAAGATAATCTAGCCAATGGTGTTACAAATCTGGATGGATCTCCTCGTGTATCTTCATTCCAAGCTGCTTTAGATAATTTTGATACTACAGTGTCTAATCTAACGCAAAAACAACGTACTAATTTTGGTCAATCTGGTACTCGTCTAGCTACATCTGGTACTGCTGGGGATGCAAGTGCTAGGGCAGTTAATCAACATAATATTGATGAAGGTACTAATTCGTTTATTCGTAGTATTGTTGAAGATAATGCAATACTTACACAGTCCCAAGTTAGTGATTTTATAGCAAATCGAGATACTTCTGGACTTACAGCTGCACAAATTACTGCTGAGAACCAAAAGATTGCTGATGCTTTTGCTAACCCCGATAGTGAATTATACAAACGTCTGAACCCTGGCTTAACCAATGTTGATGATATCGACATTACATCTGCCATAAATAATTCAAACGCTGCTTTGGCTAAAGTTGAAGAAGCCAGCCCATTTAGTCGTGCTGTTATTGGTGCTCAAAATGCAGAGTCAGATCCTACTGGCTATCTAGCTGCTGCCCTACAAGGCACTCAAGCAGGTAAACTATCAGATAATGAGATTACAGCTGCCATTAAAAAAGTAGCTGAAGACAACAAAACTACGTTGGCTAAAGCTTCTGAAATTATCCGTATATCCTCATTAGAAGATGATGGGTTTTTCTTTGGTAAAAATGGTGCCCTTGCATTTGGTGATGGTATTGCACAGAATAGTACAAATGAGATCTTTAACCGGTTCTTCGAGAAATCTGTGTACAATCGTACATTAGAGAAAACACAACTAAATAAAACCAAATTGAAGGAACGTAATCGTCAATTGGATTCATTCACAAAAGTTGCAAAGGAACGTCAGAAGATTAAACGAGATCCTAATGCTAAAGTTCCTAAAGATCTTGAGAAAAGATACCAAAAAGAGTTGAAAGCTTTACGTGAAATAATTACCCCTGAACGTGTTGCAGATCTAAATCGGCAAAGTAATGCATCAACTCCTAATTCCACTTCTACTGTACCTATTCGTGCTTCTGATGTTGACAACTTGTTGCCTACTCAAGAGTCGGAAGCTGCTCGTTTAATTGGCGAAGCATCAACTGCTTCGCCAACTGGAATTACACGAAGACTAGGTGAACAGGGTACTGATGCAGGTGACAGTATACGTTCTCTATTCCAAAGATTAGGTCTTAGTCGGTAAAAGTTAACTCTGGCTTATTATTAAAATCCTCAGTATTAGGTACTTCAGTACCTAGATATTGAGGATTTTTTTATATGGCTGACGAACCAATTCTAACGGACGACGAAGCAGAGCGTATAGCTCTTGGTAAATTTACTGGAAATTCGTCAGGTGAGACAATTGTCCTAAGTAGCGATAACAAGCTGAAATTGATTGATGCCCAAGAGCGTCAAGACCTCGTTCGTGCTGACAGTTCTAATCGTGATGCTCTACAAATAACTGGTGACGTTGCCTCTGGTGCAACGGCTGCATTCCTTGGTGCTGTGGGTGATGTTGTATCCCTCCCATTTCTTGCTATAGGTAGTGCTGCTGATGGTGTTGGTTTAGATGGGTCTGCCTTCAATAATGCAGCCAGAGGTATTCAACAGAATACACAACAGGCAACTGCTGCTACTTTGGCCCTACAATCTCAAGAAAATAAAGATCAACAACAACTGGTGGGTTTACAGTCCTCATTGGACGAAGAAGATAATAAAATCCAACTGGATAAAGATTTAGCTGAAGGATCTAATAGCTTCCTAGCTAACCTGAAATCTGTTGGTCGATCTGCTTTAGATGCTGGTGGTCGTGTAGCTGATAATCCTACATCTGCACTAGATATCATTGCTTCTGGTATCGGTTCAATTGGTTTCTCTAGTAAGTTAGTTGGTGTGGCTTCCAAGATTGCAGTACGTAATGCTACAGGTTCTGCTGGTATCATCGGAAAAGAGTCAGCTGCTCTTGCCAAAGAATCTTCAGATCTGGCTACTGCCCTATCAATTGGTACGACAGAAGCTTTATCTGTGCATCGTGATACTGCCATGACTATTCTACAGATCCCACATGCAGATCTATTAGAGGGATCTCAGATCTATCGTGATCTAATTGATCAAGGATTAACTCCTGACGCTGCTCGTAAACGCACAGCTGTATTAGGAGGTAATGAAGCTTTAGCATTAACCCTGCCTGCTGCTGTCGCTTTTGGTAAGGTTGCTGGTAAACTTGAAGCAAATCCATTGAAATTTTTTAAAGGTAAAGGCGCTGGACAAAAGATTACTGGTATTGCTGCCGAGGGAGTTGAAGAGACTCTTCAAGGTGCAGGTGGTACTTTTGCCTCAAATGTAGCCCTACAGCGTAATGCTGATAAAAACCAAAGTTTACTTGAAGGGGTTGGTTCTGCTGCTGTTGAGGGGTTGATTGGTGGTATTGGTACTGCAGGCGCATTGGCTACCCCCTCTACTGCAGGATCTGTATTGAAAACTGCTGCAAGAGGTACAGTAAAAGCTGCACAATCTGAAACCACAGCAAACATACTTAATGCGGCTGGTACTGGTGCAAAAGCTACTGGTAAGGCTGTAACCAAAGTCACAGCACCTGTTGTCAAACCAGTAGCACAAGCACTGGCTCCTGTAGCTGAAGCTGTGGGTGATAAAGTTCAGGATGTTATTGAACGTCCAAATGAGAAGATTGTAGGTGTGGTAAACCAAGCGGTAAACCAAACACAGGTTCTAGCTAATACTTACATTGCTGATAAAAAAGCTACCCCAGAAGCTGTATCTATTATTGCGGAAAAAACAGAAAAGATTTTAGTTTCTCCTGGCTTCACTGAAAGTGTTACCCCTAACGGTACAACCTTATCAAATATCCAGGGTATCTTGGCAGGCGTCAAATCTACAAAAATCCGTAAATTGGCTGACTCTGATCTATTGTTTGCTAATACACAAATCAATGAATTACAGCGTTCAGTTAAAGGTCTTCCTGCTGATGTTCGTACTGAAGTTCAAAAAGTTCTGGCCTCTACTCAACTACGTGCAATCACTAAACGTGCAGGTGAAATTGATCAGAACAAATTAGATGTATCCAAGATTCAAATTAACGAGCAGGTTATTGCTGATACCTTGGCTCTGGCTGAAATCAATCCAGCTGCAGTTCATCCTGAATTACTTAAAAAGATCTTTACATCTGGCGGTGCTTCTAAAATCCCTAAGAAGTCACGAACATTACTACAGACTGCAGGTAAGATATCAGAGGCTGTCAACAAACATGTAGGTGGTACGGTTGAGGTTGCTGAAGATGGCACCGTTTCAATTACACCTGGTTTAAATCCAGGTAACAAAGTATCTCGCTCAATCTTATTAGGCGGGTTCAAAGATGTGAAGGGCAATAAATTACGTTCTGTAAACGACTTTGTATCTGATATAACTAAAGGTGCTCGTGATGAGTTTGGTACATTCCCATCAACTGAGAAAGGTTCTGAGGGTATTCTTATCCGTGCATCAGATGTTGCCCATTCCTTTGGTTTATTCACTACCCACCTTACCAATAAAGTCGATGCTCTGAACCGTTCTGCTCAAGCAGGCAACGGTGTTGCTGGTCTACCTATGAAATTTGAATCCATTGTTGGTGGTACAAAACTTGTACCTGCAGGCCACCCAAAAGGATCTAAAGCGATCACACTTCACCCTGGTCGTGAAGGATCAGTTAATTTGGCTCAAGACGTGTTCAAAGATGCTACTGTTGCAGCTGAAGTCCACAATCTATTGGTTGATCAATTCCCTGATTTATTTCCAAATGGGAAAATTGAAGTTCCAACTCTAATCGTTAAAAAACAAGAGATCTCTGATGTCAGTTCACAAAAAGAAGAAACCCAAAAAATAGCAGACACAACGGCTGTCGAAGAAGAGAGCAAGGCATCTGTTGCGCAGCAATCAGAGGCAGAGGTCGATTCTGAGACAAGCCCAGAAGTAGTAAATACCTTACCTACTCAACCTAAAACTAAGGCTAAGTTTAATGATTTAACACCAGATGGTCGTATCAAATCAATCAATGGTTGGAATAAAGATGTGCAACATAAACCTTTGAATGTTGAAGATACTAAAACAATAACTGATGTTTTGTCTCCAGTTCTTAAACAGATGGGTCTACCTGACGTGGTTAAAGGTTTTGCTGAATTAGTGACCGAAGACCCAGACCACATAGGCCATGCTTATTGGGGTGAGGGTGTTATTTCTCTTAAACCAGAAGTTATTGCAAATATTAAAGCAGGTAAGTTGGGACGTGGTAAGCACATTCTATTCCATGAACTTATGCACTTGATTGATGGTAATGCTGTGGAAACACCGGGTCGTACTCTCTCAATGGATCAACTTGGTTTTGACCCTTTGAAGGGTGAGCTATACAAAGAAATTAAAGATCTAACCAAGGTTAATAAACGAACAGAGGAGTATTTCTCTTACGCTCTTGGTTTCAGAAAATCTGATACCTTATTCTCTGAGTTGTTTGCCGAATTAGGTGCAGCAATGTTGTTGGATGAGGATAAAGCATCAGCACAATTCCCGAAAGGAATAGCATATGTCAAGCAAGTCATCACCAAAGCCGGTGGAAGTGAAGCACCCAGCCAACGACAAGATCCTGTACGACAAGACGATACCGTACAAACACCGCTAAACAAACGGGATTACTCGAAACTAGATAGCCGGTTTAGTGCTACTCATAAGGTTCTGGATACAAATATTCCGTGGACAGATGCAGATAGTCTCTTGAATCAAGTAGATCCAGAACAAACTGTTTATCATAATTTTATAACAGAACATCTAAGTGCAATTGTTGATGGTGTACAAACTCGACTGTCAACTGTCCCGTTTGGTAAAGTGGGAGGGGAGACTGTCTATGAGCATATTCTTTCCGATAAGGATTCAGTAGAATTCCGTAACAAGAAAGCACTAATGTTTGTGAATACAGAGACTGGTCTATACGATCCTACTCTTCTTGGTTTAGCTGCCACAACTGTATTGGATTGGATGACAACCACTACACCCGGGGATCCATCACGTATGGATGAGACTTTGGAGAATCTTGGCTTGTCAATTCATGATGTTACTCCAGAAAACTATCGTGATATTGCAACAGGTGTTCCACCTAACCGTGCAGTTACCCAAATGACTAATATGGTTATAAAGGCTTGGAACATGAAAATAGACAAAACCAACTCTATGGTAGATGTACGTGCTGTTGAGGGTCTAATTAAAGAGATATTGTTGGTTGCATCTGAAGAGACAGATCTTATTCGATTATCTACAATTAAAATCAATTTAGGTGATGGTAAAAACACAGCAGTGACAATTAACATTGATGGTCTGAAAAAATACCAAGATGATATTGGAATTATTGGTAGAGGGGCTATACAAAAAGCAATCGCTCCTGAATTAGATATTATGCCATCATTTGATAAGAAAATTGAACATGTTGATACTACTCAGGAACGTTCTGATGTACCTCTAGGACAACAAGAACAGACTGCGCTGAAAAACATGCAAGATACACCACACAAGCTTGCTACAAACATGTCATCGTTTACTACAGCGTTGGGGTATGACTTCATTAAAGAACGTCTTGGCTATATTGATATGGATAGCTTTGCTGGTAATGATACCCTACGTCTTTCTGTAGATGGCCTTAATACATCCATTCGAAATAACTGGGATAATGCTCAAGCAGTAATCGCTGGTATGTCTGAAGGTGGATCCGTCTACTACGGTGTTGGTGTTACTAAGGTTGGTCGTCATCAACAAAAAGGTATCAATCCTCAGTCAAATAAGATCTTACGTGCTCTAGTTACCCCTACAAATGATGTGTTGGATATGACATCCACTGAGCACCAACGTGCTTTCTGGTTAACCGTGGCTCAAGCTTCAGGCATAAATAAAGTAGAAAATGAGAACCATGATAGTATTCTTGCGAGTATTCAAGGTGACTTTGCAGTTAAATATGGTGACAGTATTTCTGAAGCGGTGAAACACCTTAATGGTGAAACCATGAACCTAGATGTTATGGCCAAAGAAATGGGCAATGGTATGGATATGCAGCAAATGTCTGCAATCCTTGCTGTAGCCTCTCTGAAGGTAGCACCAGATATAACCAAGTTTGAAACATCATTGTCTTTCGAGCTTGATGGTAAAACTGATGGGCCTGCTAATCTGATGGCTAACTTTGGTCAAGGTCTACTTACAACCTTAGATCACGATAACTTCCAACGTGTTGGCTTCTTCCTTGGTGTTAAAAACCGCACATTAAATCATCTGTTTAGTAAGCTTGGTTTCAAGGATCTATACGACGTGACATCTCTGGATGCAGAACAAACTATGTTTGCTAAGATTGCGTCTTCAGACACAAAAAACAAAGAAAAGCTTTATGCTCTGGCTCGACTGACTGTTAAGTTTGGTGACTTTGCATCTGACAGTGAAGAAGACTTCCGTAAGAACAAGTTCCACCTTACACGTAATAGTTCAAAGAACCCTATGACAAAGACTGTCTACGGCTCTGGTATTGCTGGTGTAGGTAAAGGCTTGGCACATGATATGATGATTGAAATATACAGCAAACTGGCATCAAGCCAAGATGGTGTTACATTCGCTGAGTTCCTAGGGTATCCAGGTGTAAATGAAGACATCGAACTGTTGTTTGGTCAAAAGCTACCAGATCCTTTGGATCCTGCTACGTTCACATTTAGTAAACCAGCTATCAAACAATTTGAGGAACTTGTAATTGAGGAAACTGGCTCTCTTCTAAGTAATTCTGCTAAGAAAGTTATTGGCTCTGAGATTACAAATGTCAATAATCATTTGGTATTTATGACATCTGTCCAGGCTAATTTCTTAGACACCTTGTTTACTGAACGTTTAGATAAAATGGTTAAAGACCAGATCGCAGAGGGTAAGATTAAATCTCGCCAGGATCTAGCACAATCTGATTATGATGCTCTGGTAGAGGAATTGCGGGTGTATGCTCCATTATTTAGTAACGGATCACAAACCCTTGCTGTAGGTGGATTTGAGTCTTCACAGATTGGTGATAACTCTGCTGCATTATCTGCCACCTTAGATGGTAAACTACGTCAATCACCTTCACTACAACGTCCTGCAGAGTCTAAGGTTAAAATTATCCCATATATCTCTATTGGTCGTGGTGATGCTATGATGATGAATGAGATCTATAGTGCAGACGATTCCCCACAAAATACACTGTCTGTGTTCGATGGGATTGATATGCGTATTTCAGATGTTCAGAATTATTCTGATCGTATTAATACTGCTGTATTGAAGAATTGGGATTCCGATATTCTAATAAGTATCGTTGAGGATTTTGAGAGTTTCCTTCGTCATGCTGATGCTGGAACTAACAAAAAGCTCCTAACTAAAGCTTACAGTGACGCAAGTATTAAAGCGAACAAGAACCCTGACAACACATTGACTTCTAAGAATTCACGGGAGTTACTCCAACAATTACAAGGTTTCCAACGTAAGAATAAAGCCCGTAAGGATGTATTTAAACAGATCCCACTGTCTGTAGATCATATGGGTGGTTCTGGTACATCAATATCTCGTGGTGATAATACTGAGATGGACAGAGATGCCATTAATGAATTGATCCAAGACAATTTAGATGCAGGGGCTTTACCTAAAGAGGCTTCCCCTCTTGAGGAAATCATCCAGGACTCAACTACAGAACATATAGATGCTCACTATGCAGGTGAACACAACCCAAATGTTGCTCGTTTAGAAGCCCTAAAGAATGAGTTCCTTGGTTTAGATTTTACTAACGATGGTGTAGAAATTGCACAGACTGCTGTTTTAGCTAAGGATGACATAAAAGGATTAAATACTCCCACAGAACAAATGAATGCTTTCTTGTTATGGTCGCTGACAAATGAGAAATTGGTAGCGGTATTGAAAACAACTCGTACCAGTGTCCTAGCTAAACTATCTCGCAAGGTTAAAGCTTTAATGGCACGCATTATGGGTGGTAACCTGAAGCAAGACATCTATTCGAATGTTGCTGCCAACGTTAAGTTGCTGGATAAGGCTATAAAGGCTGAACCAACTCCATCTACTATTGCGGTTACACAAGAGGCAGAAATTACAGTTCCGGTTGTTGAAACTCCTACTACAGATACTGTAGAGATTGAGATCGAAGCAGGCACAGGCGGGAGCAACGATAACACAAACGACAACGGAGAGCTTACCCCTGAAGCACATGATTACTCAAACTTCTGGATTGATCTAATTAAAGAGCGCCTAGCTGCTCTTGATTTTGGTGATAACCGTGAAGAACGTATTGACCAACTTGATCGTTATAAAAATGCAGCTGCTTTGGCTGTACGTGATCTTACAATGGGTGGGTTTTCTCCTAATGAGTATGAGCAACAAACATTCCGTGCCATCCACATGGTCATTGCAATGGAAACCCGTTTAGATCCACAGACAAGTGTAGCCTTAAACAACTTGTTCTCATACGTAACAGATAATCTTAAACCTGAGATGTTTGGTTCAGGTCGTATTGGTCAAGAACGGTTTTCAACTGTCATGTCTCTTATGGGTGATACCGAGAATGATGAGGGTATGAGCGACGCAATCGCAGTATTCTTTGCTCTATCTCAGTCATCTAAAGGTTTCCGGGCTGCCTTGGATAAGCTTCCACGTCCTCCTGGTAATGATGCCTCTACATTAAGTAAATTTGTCACACAAACAACTGCAGTATTGATGCGTAAAGCGGTAGGTACAATTGACATCCACAGTGATAGTGCTGTTGGGTTGTTGAACGTATTGTCTAAGAACTTATTGATTGAGGAAGGTAATAAAGAGTTCTCAATCCTTCGTCCTCTGATGGGATCTGTAGATCTTGCTGATAAAGCAACCTCTGGCCTACTGAAGAAAGCTGCAGAGATCACAGATGAATTCCATGCACGTAAAACTCGTGATGAGAATTCTACAGTATTGACTAAACGTCTGACAGGTGCTGTAGCATTTGCTACAAGCTTCTTAGACGCTAAACGTGGTGATATTGCAGCTGAGACTACTAAGAATATGGTACATGCTGGTATAAGCTTAGATAGCTTGGTTCCAATACAAGAATTTGTAAATGAACTGGTAGGTTCTACTGAGATAAATCAAGCAAGTCTCAAGTTGTTGGATGGTGTAAATAAGGATGTATCACAGGTTCGCCAAGCTTTCCGTATAGATCTTCCAGCTATTCTTACAGAGGACTTCAACACGGCTCCTACTGCTGCTCAGTGGAAGCTGATGTATAAAGCTTTCGGTAAAAATGACTTCGCTTCAGTGTATGACAAAGCTAACCCAGGTGAATCTATACGTTTGATAACCTCAGATGCTGCTCGTGGTCGTGCAATTGCTGCTGCTGAAGCACTAATTGATGTCGGGAATTCTGCTAGTATTGCTGGGGATATTAAAGATAAGTCCCTACAGTTAGCTAAATTTATGACAGACCAAGGTGCTGGTCATCAGTTGATCACCAATGCATATGCCATCAACAAACTGACAGGTAACTTTACTGAAGCTGATACAGCTGTAATTGATCGACTAGTTACACTTTATGCAATTGAAGAGCTTACTGGTGAGGAGCGTAGTGAGATCCACGACATATACGCCAATAATAAAACCGGTGTTCGTGGAATGATGGTTTATATGCAGGCTCTTAATTTAGAAGAGGATCTGAAAGAAGTTACTGAAGCTATTCGTCTGAACGGCTACAAAGGTTACATCCCAGATCACCCCAAAGAAGGTGTAATTGTTCAGATCGCAAATGATAGCGATGAAGATACAATGATCCGTAAAGGGTTTGTAAAACTTGGAGCTTTCCAGGCTGAAGATGATGCAGGCTTCGTTAATCGTAGTTATTATGTCTCTTCTACAAAACAAGGAGGAGCATACTCACAGGGGGTAATTCAAACTGTTCAGGACACATTCCGAGGTGTATCAATCTCCTCTGGCTTATCTTCAGGTAATCACACTTCTGGAGTAATTTCCGGCGCCGGAGTTGATAGTATCACACGAGCACTAAATGCTTCACAGACTGTTACAGACCCTAAAGAGGTATTACTGCCTCGCTACGGTGATGATGGTGCAGTTGTACACTATGAACGAGTTATAAACCCTGACATCCTTGAGACATACGCACAACCTGAACAGAACCTATCTAAGATGATTGGTTCATGGGCTGGCCGCCAAGTTGAAGAGAAGTTTGCTCAAGAGTATAACCGTAAAATGATTGATGAATCGAAACGTATATATGATGAACGTGAACCATCACACGCTAACCTATATGTGGATATCTCAGATCCAGAATTAACTGATGCAATTTATCGTGACAGTTGGGCTGCTATCCCTCCTGAAACCAAGAAATACATTCGTTCGGTTTATGGTGATGAAGGAGGGTTCTTTGTACGTAAAGACATGATCAACTTATCTCTTGGTTTCCGTGAACCTTCAATTACTGATGTATGGACTGGCAAGACACGTCTACCAGATACAGTACAGACTGCTGTGAAATTTGTAGCAGAACTGACAATGGGTAAAGATGGTCGTAGATACTTGGTCAACACTGAGAAAGTAACTCAAGATACTATATCGTATGTTAAAGATGCAATCATTGTTCGCTCTCTGATCGTACCGTACATGAATACACAGGCTAATGTCTTTCAGTTGAACACTCGTGGAGTACCAATGAAGACAACAATGCGTGGGTATCGTAACAAGTATGTTGAGATTGAAAAGTACAATTTGAACCGCACTAAGCTGATTGCTTTGGATGTAGATCTTAAACGTGCATCAGCATCTGGTGAGATATCTCGTCTGAAGCGTCAGATTAAGGCTGTAGAGGCAGAGAACGCTCGTATGAGCATTGCCCCTGTAGTTGACGCTGGAGCCTATAAGAACATATCTGAGGGCATTACAGAGCTTGATGTAGACATCACTTCAGGGAACATTGTTCAATTGGTTGATGGTTTGATTGAGAAGTTACCTTCTAACCTTGCGAAGTCTGTAATCAAAAATGGTGTGTTGTCTAAGGAAACAACCATCTACAAGATTGCAAATCGTGCAGTTCAGTATGGTGATTTCATTGCTAAATCAATCTACTATGATCACCTACTATCTCAAGGTGTGGGTGCTGAAGATGCTTTAACCAAGATGAATGAAGAGTTTGTAAATTTCTCAGCACCATCTGGCCGTGCTCGTAACTATTTAGAGAGTTTAGGTGCAACCTGGTTCTTGTCCTTTAAGATCCGAATTGCGAAGATCTCATTAGGTATTATGAGGGATAACCCAGTTAGAGCACTGATTACTGCCAACACTGTTGGTGATTTAGGCTCACCCGTCAACGATAACTTATTCTCTGTTATCGGGCAGGATAGAATAGATTATGCCCTAGGTTGGGACATGCTATTTGGTGCACCAGATCTGAACCCTTGGGTTCAGTTGATGAATTGGGATTAAATAAAAAGAGATCTCCCGTAGCTAATGGGAGATCTCTGATGTATTAATAGGGGGTAGTTTTTAAACCCTCAACGTGACATCAGACTCCGGGAAATGTTATTTCCATGCTGTTGTAATGTTGATTCGGATTAGGTTGCCGGAGATCCTAAGATCCCCGGACTTGAAGAGAGGTCTCATCTAGTCGGCGTGGGGTAAATCCGGTTGCCGATGTCGGAGCTAGTCTCAACTACTGATGTTTTATATACCGACCTAGCAAGCCGGGGTATCCGATGAAGATAGCATACATTTATTGTAATAAATACAAGGCTGCATACATTTATTCATCAAATTCATTATCGAAGGGGTGCACC
>Ga0115547_1000328_pt1 | contig 31875 bp, 27 predicted proteins | sample COGITO_mtgs_1004_3_FD_87185 | JGI IMG/M metagenome (GOLD analysis project Ga0115547, IMG submission 87185) | Pelagic marine microbial communities from North Sea - COGITO_mtgs_100420 | ecosystem: Environmental > Aquatic > Marine > Epipelagic | place: Germany:Helgoland, sampling site Kabeltonne...
ATACACATACACATACACATACACATACACATACACATACACATACACATACACATACACATACACATACACATACACATACACATACACATACACATACACATACACATACACATACACACATATGAGTCATCGTGTACGCACACCTATTTGGAATGCGTCATCTTAGTGCATAAATAAAGTATTCCACAACAGAATACCCTTCGAAATGAATATGTTTCTGAAATTCTTATTGTGTGTATGTGTGGTGGTTGTCGTCGCACAGTGTATTGGTATGCTGGTCCAATTCGGATTATTCATACATCATTATTTTTGTCTGAAAGAAACCCCCAACCTGTATGATGTGTACCGGAACAGGGCAGACGGGTGTGGTGGTATTGTGTCCGAAACGAATCCGGGCAATTCGTACGAGAACGATACCGGCAAGAACGATACCCGTTCGTGGGTCGTCATCACAGGTGCGTCGAGCGGTCAAGGGAAAGAGTTCGCCTTGCAGTTGGCCGGACGCGGATTCCACATTGTGTTGATTGGTTCGAGACGGTCGCACGGTGTGGCGAGTTTAATCCGAGAAAAGGGTGTCGATTGTATTGTGATACTCAAGGATTTTGGAAAGGCGTTTGAGGATGATTTTTTTGACGACATATCGAAGACGCTCGAACCATTGGATGTGGCGGTGCTTATCAATAACGTTGGACATCGGACAGGGTGGCAACCGTTTCACGAGTCACCTGTGCAATGCATTCGGAATACGATTGCGTGCGGGACAATGGTGCAGACACGTCTGACACATTTGTTGCTTCCACAAATGATCGCACGGTTAGACACAAACACGTGTTGCAGATCCGCAATCGTATTTGTCACTGCCCAGTGTATGCACCCGAATTCGGGCTTGGCGGCAGCAGGTCTGTTCAGCAATGAGATATCGGTTCCGTACCTAGCAACATATGAAGCAAGCAACGCATACGGGTTTTACAATGCTTGCTCCCTAATAAAAGAGTATCAGAGTGTGGACCGTTTGGATATGCTCAACATCACACCTGGTGCGGTCATCACGGAAAACACTGCGCACACGCTGCGGAGCACACCGTTTTCGGTGAGCGCAAAAGAGTTTGTTGCGAATGTGATCCGTTTTATGGCAGGGAATATACATAACGGAACAACGTGTGCCTACTGGGGACATGCGTTGTCAAATGCTCTGATCGGGTGTATCCCCTTTTATAAGGATGCGATGTTGGAGAAAGTTGGAAAAAATATTTCGTCCGATTATATGCAGCGTTACACCACCCAAGAAACGAAATACGACGACGAACGACTCCATAATCAACACTTATTATAACTTAATAACAAACCGATATGCTTCGTTTTTGTGTTCTTGTGTTTTTTTACAAGTCCACCGTTTCGAGACTGCTCAAATTGGTTAAATCAATATTTGTTACACCTTCGGTGTTTTTCAAATCGCTGTGAGACGTATCGCGGAGATTGTCGCCAAGCGAATCCTTGGCATTCCACGTCACACGCGGGGCGGTCGTAGACTGCCCGCCTGCATTTTTGCGCGTGAACAACGACCCTGTAAACTCCGGCACACGACCCGATTCTGTCGCATCCGTCTGAACAGGGGAGGTAGTCGTCAGTGGTGGTGGTTCGGGGGACGAGTTTTTTACGGTGTGGTTCCCACCGCCGTAGTTTCGCAGAACACTTCTTTTCACACGCCGCAACGCATTGCGATTCTTAGCAGACAATTTCAACTTCTTTTGAATGGTTTCGTACCGGGCAGACGATGTCGGAACGATGTCACCGAATTCAAAGTGAGGGGTCTGTTTGTGTTGCGACTGTTTGAGTTGTGCGACAAATCCATCTCCACCTTTTTGTTTGATGTATTTATGTAAACCAGACCGGTATGTTTCCACGTCCCGAGTAGTCAAATAGCGCGCAATCAAATTTACAGGTTTGCCTTTCGTAATGCGGATGAGTGCGGTTTGTTTTTTAGGTTCGCGTTTGCTGCTCGCTTTATTCGCAGACGTCATCAGCGTAATCGTGCGTGATTTCATTGGGGAGTTCTGGTTCTTTCTTGCACCGCCCGTCTGCGTGGGTGGTGTGGTTGTTGTTGGGAGGCGCACGTTCGGGGTGGTTGGTACTTTTGATATGTTGACTTTTGCAGGGGATGTTGACATTTTCGTGAGTGACCGTGAGCGAACTTTTTTTTGGCGAACGTCCACGTGTTGCGGAACGCGGTCTGTTGCGTTCAATTTGATAGCGAGTGTTTTCGTTTTCGTGGACAGGTCTTTTTTGGAAAGTGCCTTCGGTGGTTGCGGGTGAACAACACCGACGTGTGCCTTCGGTGGTTGCGGGTGAACAACACCGACGTGTGCCTTAGGTGGTTGCGGGTGAACAACACCAACGTGTGCCTTCGGTGGTTGCGGGTGAACAACACCAACGTGTGCCTTCGGTTGAAGAAGTGGTTCGACTGGCGTGTGTTTTCGTCTGGTTATGGCAGCATGTACGGCAGGTTTCGTCCGTTGTCGGGGAACTTGTAGAAGAGAAAAGGCAGTCGCGAGCGTTGTCTGATCTTTGCGAAATGCGGAATCGCTCATATATTTGGCACGAACAAGTTGTTCGTACCGATTGGTGTACAGTGTTTGTTTCCCGATTAGATTCGTATCAGATAATACCTTCGTCACATATGTTTTCCGCACAGTCTCGTTGGCGTGCGAGGGTTCAATGTTGGTTAACAACTTGTGCAAAAGCGACACATCCATCACATTCGTTGCTTCGGTTGCTTCCACTTTATCCCAATTTGGGTGCAACATACGAATCAGCGTCATCGCATTCTTCATATGCTTCGCCGATGAACCAAATAGCATTTCGATGTTTTGGTACAAGTCCGATGGCAGGGAGTGTAGCGTCGAGTAATGGAACACTTTCCTTTTCATAAAGTTGTCAAAAGAGGGTGCCACCTCGAGCAAATCCAAACTCTCTTCGCACTGTTGTCGAAAATCGAGCGCAGACTGCCCGCGGGTAACAATTTGGCGAGCAAAGTGAACGATTGTGCCAACCAATGCCTTGTACTCGGATGCCTTCAACACGTGGGTTGCAGTGTATTTCGCTTCAAGAGTTCGTTCCAACCGCTCCAACAACGCAGCCGCTTGGTTGAAAGGGTGACACACCGTCGGAGAGGGTAGCGTTGTGTGGAACTGCAATGCATCCAATCGCAGCGGGTGGGGTGCAGGGTCGTAATACATCGGGAGACGTTGACCGGTCGCATTCGTTTGAAAGGATGTGCCAACTGTGGCATACGCGGACTGTGCGACCGTTTTTGCTTTGGAAGCACCGAACTGCGTGACAAGGTGCAAGGTATCAAAAGGTGAATGACTTCTTCTGTTCACAAAAAAGAGTCTGCCAACCGTAGTGAGTCGGTCGATCGTTTTCTGTTTCGTGGAGGCGAGTTCTTGCTGGTGTGTCACCCTCTCTCGTATCCGTTTGAGTACTATTTTGTGAGCGCGCTGGAAAGTGTGGCGATGCCCCCGGAGAGGGACGTCACTCGTTTTGAGGTATTCGTCAAACAGACTGTCCGTCCGAGTATTTGCGAAGGTTTCATTGGGTGGTTGCCATTCGACACGCATGGAACTGGTTGCTTCCGTCTGAGACGGCATGTACCCGTCAACCCACAAACCCCACGTTCGCCAACTATGCAATCGTGTGTATGAATTCCGAGGTGTGTGAATCGCCAAATGGTGCCGAACTTCTTCAGCGACTCTTCTTTGAAACGCGTCCGGATCTGTACTGTCTGGATGATTACTCCACAGTTTACCAGGTGGAGTTAAATACAAAGTATTGCACATTTTTGAAAACGAGTGCATATCATTTTCGTGTATTTCGGTTCGATACATTACACTGTAATTATTTTAGTATTATAATAATACAATTATATTGAGATGCGACCGAGCCTAATCCCTCACACCTTCATCACCCGAAATATCCGTAAAAAATACCATAAAAAACGTGCAGAAAGAACGTGGTCGCAATATGGTATAGAGTACAGCAGTTACGGTTGGTTACTGTCAGGTTTCTTATTTATCATTTTTATCTTATATCTTAAATACACAGAAAAAAATAAGCAAAAAGAGACTGCAGATAATAATAACCTGAACCGGCTGGCAGGTATGATCTCAGATGAACCACCACAACCAAATGGGTTCTTATATTATACATAATCTTTCAAAAAAAACAAATAAAACGGTATGGTATGGTATGGTATGGTATGGTATGGTATGGTATGGTATGGTATGGTATGGTATGGTATCCATATACACAACCCTCCTCCCCAATCTATGTTATGTATATGTCATAGGAGGGTTCGGTGGACCACAAGTTGTTTTACCGAAATTGTCAGTACACAAACAAAATGATTCGTATAATATTATTATTACAATCACAATCACAATCACATACAAATAGAAAACTGCGAATGGGTATTTTTAGAACATTTTCAAAAACACACATCGTACCAGTCGATACAACGATTCACGAGCAGTACTTACTAAGGTGTATAACGAAGGCAATACGGACAACCGATGCCGGGTATTTAACGAGTGCTTTGATATCATTGACGATTGCGCACGAGCGATGTGGTTACCAGCAGGTGTCAACAGATGATCTATTGGATGCACTCGTGTCGGTCTTCGCTACCAAATGCAATATGACAGAGGTGCACAACCTCTTTCAGAATTTGCCGTTTTATCTGGATAATGATGAGAATGGCGCTACAGGATACAGTCTGTGTATCTTCCAGAGTGCGGCACTTGTTGCCTACAAGATGAAGCACAGTCTAGATTCGTGTGCTTCCTAAACACCCACCCCCCACAGCAACACCCACACGAATCCGATTTTGTTTTTTTGTGTATACGACTGACACTTAAAAGCACACGGCAAGTACACTGAGTAGACATTTTATTCTCCATAATATATTACGTGAACATATGATACCAAGTCGTGAAGAGGTAGTACAAGTATCAACACCGTCCTGTGTGAAACCCGCACACAAACATGCCTCCAACAAAAGTGCCGGTGTGATTCTCGTTGACCCGTGGTCTTCTAATATTAACGACCATATGAGTTATCGTGTGATGGTCGTTCAACAGAAGAACAGTGGCGTGTGGGGGTTACCGAAGGGCCATCTGGAGGAAGACGAGGATTTGCTCGCAGCAGCACATCGTGAATTATTTGAAGAAACGGGTTTGACGTTCAGCGGATTGAACGAGAACTGCGACTACATACAACTGGATCTGGGCAACACAGAGTCGCCCAACAAGGCACACCCGCATCACATACAACTAAAAAAAATACACTTCTTCGTGTATGTGCTGCTACGCAGAGGGTCTAGTTTAATCCTTGGCGAGTATGATACATCTGAAATCGCAAATGTATCGTGGATCAATATGAATAATTGGTACATTGACTCCTTGCCGTACAACGCGTTGCGTCAGCAACCGCAGCGATTCAATCGCACGTTGTCAGATACATCTGTGAATATGTTGATGGACATCTGCTTCAAAACCCGGGAGACACTGCAAACCCGATATGGGTATTCTAAGCAAGATACGGTCGTTCAGAGATGTATCAATTTGTTCTAAATTGCGTATCTTATATTCATACACTAACCCGACCACTTCCGCACCCACCCACCCACCCACCCATCCGTTTGTTTGATTTCCGTTCGTTTTGTTCATTTCATTCACATAAGATTTTTGAGTTTGTATTTAACTCCATCCGACCGTACCGGTCGGAACGACTTGGTTAGATGCCGGACTGTTGACAGCATACGTCTGTTGTGCGGGGTCGTTGTTGCACACACCGACACCTTGTAAATGTGTCGGTGTTTGGTTGCGTTTGCCGATGCTTCCGTCCAGAATGGGTGCGATCTGAGTCGGTGGAGTACCATTTGCGGGTGCATTGTAAAATTTATAATTAACCAGCGTATTTTGTGGATTGTACTGCCACGTGTTGAGCGTGTTGTTGCCGGGGTTCGGTCCGATCGTTTGACTCGAATGCTCGTCGTGGGCAGGCGCTGCCGTTCTGACAAGGTCAGACTCGTTGTGGTCGTACCCCCATTGATAGTCGGAAAAGGTATCTGCATTTCGTTTGTAGACTGTGCGTTTACACAGAAAAGCGAACACCAATACGAACAGGATGGTTGTCAGAACCACGCACACCCATTCTTGAGGTGTGCATGGCACACCCGAACAGCATTGGTGGCACACGTGCAGTGCGGATAAAACGCACAGCACCGCAATCAGAATGCAAGCGAGAATCTTCTGTATTTGGGATGGACTCATATCGGAAAGTGGTGTGGGGGGAAAATATGTTTGTATATGTATATATATTCTAAGAAAAAAGAATGTGCGTATTATTACGTAAATGCATTTTGTTATGTGATGAACAGTACACTATTTAATCTACTTATTTTACAGTATGGACCGTGCGACCTCTATCGAAAACCTGAATCAATCATCATTCACACACGAACCTGCTTCCCAACCGAACGCCATGCACAGTCAATCACATCCCCAATCCGGTATGCAACAACACGCACCGCACAATCCGTCGGACAACGAGTTGGTAGACGACATCCTGAACGAACTCAGTGCAACCACCGCCACACCCCAATCGCGCGAGGTAGATGGTGGTGCGAATCAGGAGTTCGCCAACCACCTGGATACCGAGACAACGCACCAGTTGCAACCCACAACCACCGACGACCTTGCCGAGTATCAAAACCGTGTGGCAGTATCATCAGAGGGGGCGCACACACAAACTGAATTATCAGAGGGTGAACGGCTGCTGCGCCTGCACACCAGCAGCAGTGCACCCCAAGCACCAGCTGCCTCATTTGATGTCATACTGTTCGCAAAAACAGTGCTGTTGACGATGATCTTGTTCATTGTCGTCACGAACCGTTACACACAAACACTGCTATGTAGACTGCCGTACATCTGCTCCACGACTCTGGTAGAGGGTGTTTCGTCTACACATTTGAATCTGATGGGGACGGTATTGACGGCATTCGTATCGGGTGTGGTTATATCAACTGTCCAAGCATTTATCTAACAACAAAACGTATGTGCCCAGTCGCTTTTCTGGTATGTTCCTTCCTTACGGAACTTAAAAACCAAACTGTTACTTGTGTATGTATATAAATGAATAAAGCGAACCGGAATGTGCCGTGGGTTGAAAAATACAGGCCGCAGCAATTGGCGGATGTTGTTCACCACCACGATATCATACAACTGTTGCGCGCCTTTATCTGTAGTAAGGCAATCCCACATTTGTTTTTTTACGGACCACCTGGGACTGGCAAAACGAGCACCATCTTAAGTTGTGCAACTGAAATATATGGGAAGCACAGTTCCACGATGGTGATGCATTTGAATGCATCGGACGAAAGGGGTGTCGATGTTGTTCGCAAACAGATTATACAATTTTCATCCACAAACGTAATGTTTTCGAAAAGTAGTCACTTGAACAAGTTGGTCATACTGGACGAAGCCGACTCAATGAGTTCCGGTGCGCAACAGGCATTGTGTGATATAATGCTAATGTATGACACGCTGTTCTGTTTTATAGGGAATTACCAATACTCTTTCCAACCGCAGCTGCAATCACGAGTCATTAAATTACTATTCACGCCTATACCAGAAGACAGTGCTGTCGACCTCGGTACGTCCATATTACAAAAGGAGCACCAGAGCAGTACGGACATCGATGTCAAACGCATTTATCAGGCGTCCGATGGGGATATGCGACAGTTCATCAATCTGTTACAAGTCGTATCGATGCGCTCCCAGCAAGAAAACACGCAGGTGCAAGCGTGCTCTATGTGTGACATAATCGATACGTGGAAATCCACAAATGTGGACTTTTTCATTACGAATATTGCCAAACAGAAGACCATCAAGGAGTGCTACGACTATATGTATCACACCATCGTGCAGACTCACCAATCCACACTCGCGATGTGGGTGAAAGATATTTTTGAGTATGTAATGCAAGACATGGAATCAAACGTAACCAAATACGCAAATATGATTCAGATAGCGACGTTTTGTTCCGAAATGGCGCGGATCGAAAACACAATTACAGTTGCACTGCATTCCGACATACAACTGTTTTCGTTAGTCAGTTGTGTACACACTTTTATAAACCAAATGGGTTGATGGTAAACCACCCGGCAACTTCTACTTCTACTTCTACTCCAACTACGACGAAGATGTGTGTACTGCCCCTGTGTCGGAATTTCCCTCGACAACATTCTCCATTTCGTGAAAGACCTGTTCGACACCACCCTTCCATTTTGTCGTCAGGTCGGCAACTTGGTTGACACCGATTTGATTGCAATCGTTTTCGTCGTCTGCGACATACTGTGGGTTCAGATTTCCACCCAATTCGATCGTAACGGAGAAGAAGGTGAAAAAAATGCATAATAGTATAATAACTGTTATCAATGTGTTTATCGACATTTCGATATCTAGGATCGGTATCGTGATGGTTGCAGACATTGGAAAGATGTAACCGTATAGTATTGAATTACACACAATATTTTTTAGCGAAACAATTCAACCGTGTAAATAATATTTGACATAAATAATTTCTGGTCATACAACTAAACGAAATGGAATTACAACCTCACCAACGCGACACCGTACAGTTCATTGAAACCAAATGTACAAATCAACACGGTCTATTGGTGTTTCATAATATGGGGACTGGCAAAACAACCACGTCAGTTGGTTGGTTAATCAATAGACAGAAGTTGTACAAAAAAGGAACTGACACACACACATCCTCCTCATCCTTATCACACAAAGCACACCACGCACACAAAGCACCCGAATCATCCTCCTCCTCATCCTCAAAAAAGAAACGCCACAAATCACCACACACATCCTCCTCCTCCTCATCCTCAAAAAAGAAACGCCACAAATCACCACACACATCCTCCTCCTCCTCATCCTCAAAAAAGAAACGCCACAACTCACCACACACATCCTCCTCCTCCTCATCCTCAAAAAAGAAACGCCACAACTCATCCTCATCCTCAACACACAAATCCTCCTCACATACACACCCATCCGCAGATAGATCCACACGTTCACACCACAACCGAGCCGGTTCGCATCCACCAGAAGATGTGCACGATAACGACGACGACGACTCATCTGCAGAATTGGAGTCCTCGTCTGATTCGGCAACGGCACAGAGTCATCGTTCTCGAAAACGTGTTCACCCCAGCAAACGAGAGTTCGACTATCTCATCGTCTGTCCCGAAACGGTGAAAGGTGCGTGGGACAAGGAAGCGCAAAAAATGGGGTTTGACATAGATAACACAAAGATACTGAACTATCGCGATGTTCTCGGCCTGGTTCAATCCAAACAGTTGGATGTTTCTGGCAAAAATGTCATATTCGATGAAGCCCACCACTTGTGCAAGATTATGAAATCCGAAAAAATGGAGAATTACATGTATGTATTAAAGCGACTCAACAAAGCAGACAAACTGCTATTGCTTACGGGAACACCCGAGCACGGCGGCAAAGCCGATTTTATGATTCTTGTGAACCTTATTGCGAAACAGAACAAATTTCCAGTTCACACACAGGAGCTTTATAAAAAATATAGGAATCGTGATATATTTGAGAAACGTAAGAATTCGATCTTCTTCAACTGGATACAACCGGTCGCGTGGACGGGATTCAACATGCTGTACGCTTTAATTACAGGAATTATTGCTCGTGAGATTGGTAACTACACGAAGACCTTTTTATATGATCGTTTCTTGTACAACAAAACACGAGCGTTCCTAAAAGGCGCAATCGGTGATGGTGGTGATGCTGCGGCAGCAGCGGATGGTGATGAGTATGATGATTACGATGTGGATGTGGATGTGGATGAGTATGATTCTGGTGGCGACACCTCGCATTCTCGTGGCGGTGACGTGTTTGATGCAGGACATTCATTTTTAAAAAGTACGACTGCGACCATACTAAATAAAGTCTCCAAGTCATTTGCAAAAATCCCAACAACTTCAACCCAACTATCAGCATTAGCAGTCAAAGTGGCAGGCAGAGAGGTTGCAAATGTTAAAAAGTCAGCGTCCGACGACATTCTATGGGGCGTCAGTAATGTGGATCGTTTGATCCAGGGGACTCCGACTCAGATGGTTATGTGGGCGTTACAAAAATACGTGATGGCATCTTTTCAGTTTTTGCAAGTGGAGCAAAATCCGCAGTATGCTTTGCAGATGGCACCGCTAGACTTGGAGCGAATGTCAAATGATATTGGTCGGTATGTTAGTTATTACCAACAAGATACGACGTCGGTCGATTTCGGTTCAACCCAGATTGAAAAACCGACGGAAGCCTTGTTCACACTGTATCAGTCAAACCAATGCCTGTTTTTCATTTATGGGACAATGGATCATGACATGGTTCGCTTTTATGCAGACGTGGACATCGATGGAGCCGCATTGAAAATAGAAGAGTTTCGCACCATCTACGGCGTTCGAACGTATGGCAGATGCATTTCAAATATGTGGAAGATTATCGACCACATTCCAAACAAAATGACTAAGTTTGTATTTGACGCAACCGACGGAACTGTTCGCATGGAATTAAATCCTAAAAAGAACGTTGACCGTCTCGACAGAAAGGCACGTGCGGAATACGAAGCATACAAAGCAGTCGTCATTGCGGATCTAAAGAAAATGTCAGGGTGTCCCAAATTTGAAAATATTGTCACTATGTTGCGGGCGGCCGAGAAAAAGGGGGAACGGACGCTCATACGCTCCGACTTCAAATCGCAAGGTATCTACCTGCTATCAACTTATTTGAATCATTTGAATATCAAGCATTATTACATCCGCACAACTATGCCAAAAGAGGAACGTGCTCGGATTTTAGATGAATACAATAATGTGTATCGCCCAGTGTTAGTCGATGGAAAAAAAGGGCATCTGTTGGAGTATGCAACAGATGACGCACCGCTTGATTCGATACAGCAGATATTTGTGGGTATTACGGTACATTCGTTAGAGACGAATGCCCAGTGGAAACACGGGCGAGTGCAAGGTGTGGATACGGAGAATGCGACCGTTTCGATCATGGACGATGACACTGGTGACCTTTTTGAGAATGTGCCGTTTAAGAGTATATACAGGGTATACACCATCTCGTATGAAAAAAACAACAAGCGAGCGCAAGTCCGATCCACACAACTCGAATTGAGACCGTACGACTCACCACCTGCTCCGATTATATTGCTAGACAAAGACTCGTCGGAGGGCATCAGTCTAATGGGTGTGGAACATGTGCATCTACTAGAGCCTCTTGAAAGTGTTGCTGAGCGCGACCAATCACTCGCTCGTGCAATACGTTTCCAATCGCACAGACACTTACCCAAATCACGGCATATCGTTCACGTGTATACTCATATTGGTGTTGTGAAACCGACTGTTGCCGGTATGGATTCGGTGAAAGCAATACTGCAAGGCAAAATTTTCGAACACGAACGAAACGCTCATATCAACAAACAGTTTGCGGGTGTCGTTCCGCGTGCGGCAAAGGGGAGTGCAAAAGATAATCCAATTGGTTACTTGTTTGACCACTTCTGGAATGGTATCGATGTCCTGCACCACGGTTTTGACGGGACGACTAATACACCGGACACAATGGTTCTTGCAAACGTAACCGCTGAGGAAACCCACATCGGTGCATACACACGGTTTATACGAAAAACGAATGTGCTCGGTAAAAACTTTGAGTTGCCATCCGACTGCATCCAAGATGAAACCAACAAATTGAAAACAACTGGGTTTACCCCGATTCACGCGCCGTACACGTGAGTACATTGGCGAGATGTATTAGATGTATTAGATGTATTAGATGTATTAGATGTATTAGATGTATTAGATGTATTAGATGTATTAGATGTATTAGATGTATTAGATGTATTAGATGTATTAGATGTATTATCCCAACCGGTTACTTCTGAACATAAAACTGTTCCTTTTCACGTTGTAATTTTGCTCGTATGACAGCAAATGAAATATTTTTTTCTTGTTTTTCTCGTTGCATATGTTCTGCCTCTTCACCGGAAGACGGTTTGAATTTAATTGAGATCACTGTGTCGGTGTTATCTTCTGTGTGCGTGGTCGTTTCTTTGAGGATCAACTCAGGCAGCGTTTCAATGAAATACCCGTTCCATTTTACACGACGATTTCCATTTTTTTTCCCAATGATCTCCTTCTCTAAAAAGGACTGCACGGCAGTCTTTTGGTTAGGTGTATAATCTGGATATTCGCTTTCTATGTAATCCAGTAAATATTTTTGTTTCTGTTGTATGGTCATTGTTTCCCAGTGAAATGAGAAGGTGTTGATGGATGCCACAAACTGGATGGAAGCATTATTCTTCTCGTGGGAGTGTTTCAACATCGATTTGTCACTGTGATGCACCCCGTCGGTAAGCACATTGGGTTCGACAGTCTCCACTTCTGTGTACGTCGGCAGTTGTGTATTCCTCATATGAATTGTACTCCGGATGTCATTAAAAGTGGACATATACGTGTTATTTTGATTCATTCGGATAGGGATTAATAATAGGGAACTTATATTTTTTTCATTTTTTATGTAATTATAATAAAAAGATTGGATCGGGTTCGGACACGAACCGGGATACTTGGCATCGCAATACAGTTGAGTTGAGGTTTTCCAGGTATTCAAGTCATCACACCTCGTTGTCACGCAGGTGTTCTTTCCACATCTTTTTCATCCGTGGTAGAATTTTAACACATTTGGCTTGTTCCGATTTGCTTATTTCAGACACCCATTTATTATAAATCTGAATAATTTTCTCAAGATGCGGGAATGATACATTTATTCGTTGTACATCTGCAGGACATTTCGCGATGTGTTGGATCAGTAGCGGAATGAACATATGCAAGTATGTGATCGGCAACCGAAGCTGTTTCGAAACAGAGACGAGTGCGCTGGTCACACACGTATGATTCGCAATCTTGGTGAGCGTGTTCGTGGACGTAATTTTTTTTGGAGTGCCAATTTGAGTCGGTTCGGCACTCACCAAATGGTTCGTGTATCCACAACATAAGGACGCGTGTGTAATGTTACTGTGCGAATCATAGGATGCATCGACTTTATCGAGAAGACATAAATTGTGTAATATTGTAGTATAACTACTCACGTGTGCCGACTTCTTCATTTTTTTTTGCAACAGTTGGTCAGGTAGATTTTCATAAATCATCATACTCAGTAAAAATTTATTATTTGCGTACGATTGCACTAGTTGAGCATACGATAAAGGAGTGTTGAATATGTTTCGTGTCGTGTCAAATATATTAAAATCTGTCTGAATCGCGGAAGACGCCTCAATGACCGTTTTGATATCTTCGATCTTAATTTCGGACTGCTTACTGCCTGTGCTGTATATAACTTCTTGCAAGAAGTGAACGGTGCGACGGACGTCGCACCTACCATACGTAACTATGAATTGCAAACTGGCGTCATCAATTGTAACCGCTTCTTTCTTGCAAATCTGTCGCAGTCGTTTGTGAATCTCATTTTCAGTCGGGAAGCGCATTTGAAATTCCTGACACAGTTCCGAATTCAGTTTCTTTTCGTACGGGCGATTGCTGATACAAATGACCGGGTGGGTGATCTCCTTGTGGTGCTTAATAATATTGAACAATTCGTGCAACCCGCCCTTGTCGCCACACGACATCCCATCAATTTCATCCATAATCACACCCACCGTTTGCTGGGTGTCTTTCGCTTTCATAATACTCACACTGCAATTGTTCATGATGCGTTCAAAAATATTTTGTATGCGTTTTTTACTACGGATTTCACCCGCATTTAACTCGTAAATATGATAATTAAAATGTTTCAAGACCGTTTCGGCAATGCACGTCTTTCCTATGCCACCTGGGCCATATAAAAAGGTAATCGGCGGAATGGGTTCGTATGCATCTGCATTACTGTGGGTGGATGGATGGTGATGCGCTGCCTGAATCTGGTGCAACCATTCTTTCAGGCGACGAACGACGCGTGCGTTCCCAACGATATCCGTGATCTTTGTCGGGTGGTGCTTTTGTAACCATTGGTTGCTCTTTTCATATTTCATCAATATTCGAAGAATCGAATCTTGTTTTTATATGCAATGTGAACGTGAACAACCTTCTATATTTTTATATCGCATATGATATTACGAATACCTATCCACTACTACGACCGATTATGATCCCTCAAACTATCCACACGCTGATCTCTGCCGCCACTCCGTCTCGCGAGGATTTCTACTCTCCGAATGGGAAACCGAATGCTAACAGTATGAATGGAATGCATATAGCGACGATGCTAATCACATTTGTGATTCTGATATTGTTGCTCTCTATGATTGGGTTCTACCTGTGGAACAGTGTGGTCGCAGGCGCAGGCAAGAACGACACCGGTTTAATCACGTGTGCTAGGCAAGCTGATTCGGTGTGGCAAATCATTGGGTTGTTCATTTTGACGAGCATCCTGTTCGGCGGATGCTGCCCGACTAGCAACTGATGAAACTGTACACGTCACACCAACTGTACGAAGCATTCCAACGTAGTGTAATGGGGGTGGGAAGGGTGCGAGAATCCCAATAATGGCATGTGTTACAAACACGAACTATCCAACTTAGTGTGGCGGATGTGATGTTATTCAAATCAAAAATGTTAGCAAGCTGTATCCGGATATCCGTGTCTCTGTACACCAACTCAATCAACTCACCACACAAATTTATATTTTTTCTAATAAATCGCAATTCGATGTGCGTTTTGGGGGTGGGTGTCGCACAACCAAAAGAGGAGAATGTCCCCGATCTCCAAGACATGTTTCAAAGATAAGATAGATCCCAAATGGGAAGTGTTGAAGCGGTTGTTACTCGAATTAGACATTACGATACAAGAAAAAAACCTGGTATTGGCCAGATTTTATCAGATATACAATCACATAGAGACACATTTCAAACATGTGCAGTTTTTTTATAACTACAGCAAGGTGTTTTTATCCATTGCGAGTGTAATGAACCCTGCGTTCCTGTCGATCACGGCAAACACTGAGAAAACCGCATATGTATCTCTTTTTTGGTTTGTGTGGACAAGTCAAATCATTGTAAGTTTGATTACGACCTTCATCACTTTTTTCAAATGGGATAAAAAATACTTTATGTATATGGTATACAATCAACGAGTTGAACAAGAGATATGGATGTATCTCGAATTGACTGGTAAATACAGTATTGTGCACCCTCTCAACGAAACCGAGATTTCGCTTATGCATACTACACACCAAAGTAAAATTAAGTTTCTACTATTGCAACTCGAAAATCTATTCAAGAAAATCAAGGAATCTGACTACACTATTGAATCGATGGAAGGTTCAGAATCATCTGAACATCAGTCAGGTGTGAAAGCGCGCCCCAGTGATGGAAAAATGTTACGCCGGGAAGTAATGAATCGCAAAATAGATGCATTGGTAAATGCATACGAGCATACGGCAGATTATGCGATGAAGGATGATATTCAAAAGAATATTGGTCGTTTGCGAAAACTACAAGTACACAATCAGATGACGGATACCCATCTCAATAGTTATTCTCCAGCGATGAAATATTCGCCTGTGCCGTTATCAATGCTAGAGCAAGAGGTAGATGAAGATAAGTACGAGCGGTATCCACGCTAAGCAACTTGCTTGTGTTTCTGGTGATACAGTCGCTAAAAATTTTTGACGGATAACATATAAAATTGCATATAAAATGGCAGTCACAATGATCGCACGAACTAGACCCATTATAGTATCTCTATTTTACTTAACACACATACGTATTTGTTTCAATGGATTCAAATAAACGCATTATCGGAGTAATGAAAGACATCTTACAACGAATCCAACTTCGCTTTAAGCGCCATCAAGTCCGCTTTTGTTAAATCCGATACGGAAAACGATTTTCCATTTTTCCCGACTTTGCCGGTCCCACCAACCTTACCAACCTTGCCATCTGCACCATCTTTGCCATCTACACCATCGACACCATCTTTGCCAACTATACCATCGACACCATCTCTACCATCTTTGCCATCTACACCATCTACACCATCTTTGCCAACTATACCATCGACACCATCTCTACCATCTTTGCCATCTACACCATCCACACCATCGACACCATCTTTGCCATCTTTGCCAACTACACCATCTCTACCATCTTTGCCATCTACACCAGTTACATTTTCAGTCGTACTCTGAGATGGGGTCAACGTACCGATTACCTTATGCAATTCTTGTATCTGTCGCGATTGTTGTTGAACAACCGTATACAGTTGTTGAGTAATTATTTGCACACGTTCGGTCATATGAAAGGTTTTCGAATTGTCTGATAATCATACTATCAAAAAAAAATTATAAATACGAACTTACATAGTATCTCGTGAAACGAACGTATTACAGATTCCTTTATTTTTGTATACAATCAGGTTCTTTGTTTTTCAATTAATTTATTTGCGATTAAACTTTATCTACAGTAGTATTATTATTATTAGTTCACACATGCGAAGCACCTATTCAAAACAACGCGATATTTCAGACAACCGCAGACTGCCACAATCATTGCAACCCAACCAACCCGTTACAAGTGAGTCCCGCATATATTCCCCAACTGATTCAAACGAGGCGTATGCGCAAGACAGTGCACCCGACCGTATGAGTAACACACAGAAGTCACGATTGAACATTCCCCGTGCCAGGTTTAGCAGTGAAGTTATTACCAAACACCGTGGCGGGAGAAAGAAACCAAGTGCGAAACGCAATACGCTCAAATCGCCTGGGCGAATGCGGAGTATAAAAATCACCGTACTCTCAAGGAAGGGACGCCTGAGACACACGCAAAATGCCGAGCACATCAACAAATCGGTCTACAAAATGAATAAGCACTCGCTTACGAATATGCTTGCGCAAAATAAGATAATCAAACCAGACTCAAAAGCACCGGTTGAGTTGATGCAACACATTGCAAAACACGTATTTACAATGTAACAAATCAGTTGACCAAAAAGGAGATGTACCGAATTGCACCGAATGCAAATGTACATATTGAGTTTCATTTTACTACATAGTTATTACAATGAGATCCAAATCGTATGTACATATCTAATATATATATATATATATATATGACCCACCGACACGTATCAGATTGTGTACTGTATGTGATATGGGGTGAGACTTATAATATGGAGCAGTTCATGTGTGAGCCAGGTATCACGTAGTAAGAGGTAGTTGTGTCGGTATCGAACGCATGTGTAGCATCTGTTCTTCTTTCCGTTTTTTGAATTCTTCCCCGGCCATCACTTGGAGACCTTCCGCGACGAGCGCAAGCGCTTCGAACGTCGTGGCTATTGCTAAATTCGTATTCGATAATAGCATTGCAATCACATCTGCCGCGAAAGAACCCGGTGCTAGTGCTGCCAGGAACACACTCATCGTTTCACTCATTCCGAGGGCAGACCACAATATCGACCCAATTAAAAAAATAAGTGTGATTCCTAAGTATATACTTGCGAACAGAACACACCCGGTAACCAATATCTGCGGCATCAGCACTGCGATATTGACCATATCCAACATCGTAATCAAGGCATAGTACACATCAAACACAGTCGCAAGCATCTTATCGAAGACCGCCTTCACTTTCAGAAACAGATACTGGGCCATTGCCTGGTATTTGCCCATCGTGTTCGTGTGGCGACTCATCATCGTGACCATCGCGCTACCTAGGCGTGTGTGCTTGTTCTGCACGTGTCCGAAATTCTGGTGTGCCAGATTCATCCCGGTGCCCAGCTCGTCTGCCAACCCGATAAATGGGGCGGTCATCGACGCAAACACGCCTCTCGAAATTTGGGACAGGCAGTCCGAAAAGTTCCCGGTGGTGGAAGCATCGGGTTTGATCCACGACACAAACGGCATAAACCACGGCTTGCACTTGTATTCGTCGTAGTGCTCAACAAAGTACCCTTTCAGTTGGTACGTCAGCATCGCCATCGTTAGGACACCAAAAAAGGCAGGTATGCCGATTATTTGTAACACCACATACGGAAATCGTTTCCAAAAAGCGGTACACTTGCTTTTTGGACAGAGAGGCAGCATGAATACCAGCACAAGTAGGAAAAGAGGCAGCAGTATGATCAGTATGCCACACACGACAATAACGGCTTCAATGTATTGTGCACCCATTCAAAACAAACAATACTATTTAATCTGTAATACTATAGATTTAATATTTTAATGATTTGTACACATAATGAGTGTATCTGACATAACGTGCGACCGCGTACTTACTTTTTGGTTTGGTTTGGTTTGGTTTGGTTTGGTTTGGTTTGGTTTGGTTTGGTTTGGTTTGGTTTGGTTATTGTGGGTGACGATATAGAGTATATGTATAATTTCAAAAACCCAAAATAATGCATATATAACAAAATAAGGTAGGGTTACAATACCAATACAAATACAAAGAATGAAGCAACCTCTGTCTGTGTCGTTAGATGTTCATCAGACAGATACCCGGTTGTCCCATAACGAAATTAGTAAAATGATAGAACACATCCAAGATATGAATACGAACGAACACGAGCAAATATTCAAGATTTTGGGAGAACATTCGTGTCGGTACACTGAAAATTTGAACGGTGTGTTTGTCAATTTGGCACATGTTCCCAATTCCGTTTTGCATAGTATACAATCTGTAATACTATTTTGGCAAGACCAGCAGAAACATATCCAACTTTCAGAAGACAAACGAGACACGCTGAGTTCTGCACATTCCGAAAACGATGCAGGCGTCGTGATACATCGGTCGGCAACGAATGAAGCGAGTCTCACCTCCGTGGAGGACAGCCCGCAACTATTTAGAGAGTCAACCAGCTGCCAAAAAAAACTCACGCAAAAGGAACTCCAGATTGTTCGTGGGGGCAATGCTAAGAAAAAGAAAATAACACTTAATAAAGGAGGTACAGATATTCTTAAGAATGGTGGTTCTGCCCTCCGGGTGGCTAAAAAATGTTTAGCAACCGACGATGATAGATGAGATATCGTAGATGATCGGGGTGTGTCTTTCGTCAGGAGAAGCACTCTGGTTTAGTTGGGGTTGCATCTCCTTCATTCAAAAACATGTTTCGTTTACATCTCATACAACACATCGTCGCTGGTGGTATGCAATTGTGTTGTGAGATTCACACAGCATACTCTTCATCGTCTTATTCGTTTCCGAATAAGACCGTGAACAATTCATCGTCGTCCTCCCGACGCGGTCTTTGTCCTCACCCGCCACCCCGATGCTTGGTGGTGTGGTTGCGTGTGCGCGTGTGTCACGTTGCCGATTGGTGTTGTCACATAGCAGAGTTGTTTTTTTTGAACGTGCTAGGACGATAATAGTGGTGTTTCGCTTTGGTTTTAAACAGATTCTTAGGGTGTTTGATACGGTTGGCGTATTCTATTGCTGTATGAAGAGGCATTCGGGACGTTTGAAAGAAAGAAGGTGATGTATTACTATATATTCTAATATAATTATTTTTCAGAGAATACCATCATCGAATGTGAATACATCCGAATTCGAATTATAAATGTAAATTGAAAGACATTCCGTTCTATACGTCATTATTAGACAGATACAATAACAATCGCAATAGGTGCGAAGAGATTGATTGAACGTTCACACCACACGTTGGTCGAATAGGAATTGTATAATAACCAAACCCAAACGGTTTCTGTAAAGTACAGTAAATGTAGATTAATCTTTCATTATACATTGATGGATTACACTCGTAGTGAGTCATACATATTTCTATTTTTTCGCATTCGATATGAGGTGATGTGATGCATTTTAAGCAGAGATTGTGAGTTTGTCTGGGTTTGCATAGTGTGGTTTCATATAGGTCTGGAGGTTGAAATAGGTGATTTCATCACTGGTCTTCGATTGGAGGAGGGTCTGGAGTCTCGCGTCAGGAACGATAACCTTCTTGTTGGTCTCGTCTTGGAGTTCTTTCTCTTTGATGTATTTGTTCACGAACTTGATGACCTCTGTTCTCGCCATCTCCGTCCCTTCCGTGACACCGATGAAGTTGCAGAGCGCAGGGGAAATGAATCCCGGTTTTGCGATACCACTCTGATGCTTCACACCCCCACCAGACTTCTTCTTGTTCTGGAGTTTTTTCCACTGTCGACTCTCCTTGTTGTATTCCTTTTGAATTGTCCCGAGACTCTTCTTGAGAGCACCCAGTTGAGTGGACAGCACCGAAATCTGTTCTTGCAGAACCTGAATTTGACTGATGACATTGGACGACTGTGTCTCAGTTGGTTGCTCCGTCTTTTTCGCGCCAGTCTTGGCAGCAGCAGGTTCGACTACAGCAGCAGGTTCGACTACAGCAGCAGTCTTGACTGCCGCAGGTTCGACCACAGCAGCAGTCTTGGTCACTTTGGATTTGGAAGAAGCAGATTTTGATGGCATTTGAGATGTTTCGTATTTGAATCAGGTATACGTTGTATATGTATACTTTCTCTTTATGTTATAGTACTCGGTGTGTGGGGTGTCGTTAGAAGTTCGTGTATTATATTTTGTAACGCACGCTTGCGTTCGTTATCGGTATCTGACACACCGTCAATGTTATCCTCCTCACCCGATTCACTGTATCCACTACTGTCGCTCAACTTATCCTCCAGGTGTTCCGTACCCTCATCCTCATCCTCATCCTCATCCTCATCCTCATCCTCATCCGAGTTATAGATCGGACGTCTCATATCACAATCCACACCGACGTTGAATTCGGTATCCCCGGTCAGATGGTAATACTTGATGGCAGTCTCTTTCTCACATTGGAATGCTTTAAAATGAGGTCGGTGAAGTTGGTGCAGTGGCAAAGAACATCGCATGCGACGGGCGATCTGTTTGTACAAATCAAAGTTTTCGTACCGATTCACTGGTTGGTTTGTGGCGTCGGTGATCCATTCGCACAGCATATTGAACATAGACGACACCGTTGGCGGTCGGAACATATTCTTGCTGTAATCCAGGTGGAGTGGGCTGCCCTTCGGCGCTTGCGTGTACGGTGTATTATCTGTCTCGTTTTCGTAGTATTCCGCTCCACCGTAAAATTCGTCTAACAACGAACACGCCAGACGAGTCAGGTCGAAGCAGGGGTTGGGTAAGAGCAAATGCTTTCGTTTTTCCGGATCTGTGGAAGCGTCTGGATGTTGAGGCACATACGAATATTGCTCGCCTGCTTCGCCGCTGGCGCGAAACACATCCCCCATATATAACGTATCTTGCAACTGGTAGGTGGTTCGTCCCATATCGATGAGTTTCACAATGTACCCAAACGTAGGCACTTTATAGAACATGCCCGAGACCTCGTAGTGCAAGAATGGGTGACTGGTTTTTTCCAGCATTATGTTTTGACCGTGCATATCATTGTGCACCATATCGTAGCGATGGTGAATAGACACCAGTGCCATACACACTTGGCACAACAAGGCCGTCCATTTCTTTTCGAACAGCGCCTGCTTCGTAGTATACAACCACTTGAATGCACAACACCTTACAACATCTTCTGTGTTGCTTCCAGTCAGAAACATTTCGCGTGTGTACAACGTTTCGTAATGTTGCAACTCCGTAAACTCTTCTTTGAACAAGGATTCAAACATTAGTTCGTACGCTTCCATCGCAACAATCTGAACAGGGACATTGGACATTTGCAAATACCTGGATTGGAAGTCCACAAAATCGCACCCGTTTCGCAACTTAAGAGGTTCGCCGTGGGTCGGTAAGGTGTCCACAAAATCGGTGTCGTCCAACAGGTTCTCGGCAGATGTTATCGTGTGCACCCCACACGGAGTGGATGCCAGCAGCAGAGATGTTCCACCGGGTGCTGCTTCTGCTTCTGTGGCGGGTGCTGGTGGTGTGCTGCTATTGTGAACAGTCGGTTTCTCAATACGAATCACGTCAATATCGTGTAACGATAATTCGGTCAGTTCACTTTCGTCCAACAACGGACTGTTGCTATCATTTGAAAAAATGGATTGATGTGACTCCTCATCCGACTTGAATTCGGCAGAATCGGTGTGAACCGTATTTGTATTTGTATCCACAACGGTCACCTCCGTGTCGCTCTGCGAGTCAGAGCGTACATCGGCATCGGCATCGGCATCGGCAGTGGGTTCGTTTTCGATCAACAGTTTTTCCACCAGTGCGTGCATGTCTGACTCACCCGGTTTCGCGTGTAAGGACGAAAGCATCGTGTCAAAATCCGTTTTGCCCACGTCATCATCATCATCATCATCATCATCCGCATCATTGCCGAAGATGTCCGTTTCACTCTCGCTGTCACTTGTACTTGTATTTGGCAACATACACCATTTATTCTGTTTAATGCCTTCTCTGAAAGAAGTGCTATGCCGATGGTCGTAATACTCTTCCGTAAATTCGACAAAATGTTTTTCGGCAATACCACTATATATACCATACACAATCGGGAAATGTGGACAAATGTTCTGTTCAGCGAGTTTGGACGTTAGGTGGCACGCTAGACTGTCAACGTAGGCGGTATTATGCACACACTGGGTTTTGGTCTGTTTTGTGTGTATGTGTGCTTGTTTCTGTTCGTCAGTCAGTGACACACACTCTTCTTCAATATCTCCGTACTTGTTAGAAACTAATTCGTTTGGGTCTAAGATACCTGTGTATTTTAAGAAGATCTTCTTTGTGTGCTCTTCTGACGTAGCGTGATCTTTCACGACAGCGTTGTATATTTTATAGGCGGGTGTGTGTTCTGGCACACACTGTGCCGGGTACGAAGTCGTGTCAACGTGTGTCAATTGAAACGTGCACGGTGGGTTGTTGACGGGTGCAGTTCTGCCGTCGGTGTCAACCTGTGCGGTGGTACTTGTATTATATATAGTTGCGTGTGGGGTGGCGTGTCGGGTGGCGTGTCGCATGAGGTGCTGCAATGGGAACGCTTCCTTGAGATGTGCGACCTTCAGTGGTCCGTTCGCAAAGAATGATTCAACCGTTGCGAAGGGCGGTGTGCGAGGCGGTTCTTCATTAATGGTGGACATCCAAAACAAATATACTAATATTGGTTATATACCAATTGAAAAAAAAAAACCAATGAGATGAACGTATAAAAAAACACACACACACCGGCACGCTATTTGGTTTTCTGAGTGTGAGAAGATGGCGAACGTTTGTTTTTTCGGGTGGTGAACATCGTTCGCAGTTTTGAACGTACGATGCCGACCAGGTTTGACGTTTCGTAGTGGTACTTGAGTGCCCGGGCCATCTCATTCACACTTGGGCGTATTTCACCTGTGTTGCGTATCATATGCAACGGGAGTATGTTACGATGGTGCAACGAATCCTGCATCTCGTGGCGGCTCAGCAGTTTGTACCGTAACTTGTTGATATCTGAACCATGCTCCTCAAAAAGAGTGTGCAACTCGCCGTCGAATCCTTCCAAACACCCGTCGTACGACGTGTCCTTTTCATCTTTGTGAATGTCGTGCGAGATGATGGTTTTGTATTTTTCAGGGTGCTCGTAAATGTTGGCGAAGGTCGTGTTCCCGAGGCGACCGAACGCCTTCGGCATGTTTCCACTCTTCGATAATTCGGAACACCTCATATAGTACGCCAACATGACGGGTACCGTCACTATAAAATAAAAGGGCAACACGGATGCCGACGAGTCACCGTCCTCTTCATCTTCATCCTCCGTCGTGGGGGGGGCGAGGATGCTTTTGCGAGCGCCTTTGGTTGACGCTTTCGATTTCTGGGTGTTCGTCGATCGGGCGTGCTCCTTTTTCATTGTCATTGTACGAACTGGTTCATCATCATCATCATCATCATCATCATCGTCATCCTCATCATCAATGAGATCGCCGTAATCGTCGTAGGTGTCAAGCATATCCATAAACCGGACATGTTCGTCGCCATACTTGGTACGCCGTTTAAACCGCATACGTTCCATCAGGATACCGAGTCCGTACTCATCCAACTCTTTCAATGATTCGATCGATGTGTGTCCCTCATATTTAAGTTTTTTCATTATCCGTGTTAGGTTGTACTTCTCTAAAGCATAATACAGAACCTCCTCCTTCCCCCAATACTTCTTAATACCATATTGACGCATAAACATTTTGGTGACTCCTGTTGCAAGTGACCAAATATTAGGGATATTATATAGAATCACTAACGCGATAGTGTATGTAGGTATATTATTACCTGGTGTAATGCGTATATTATTTACGTCTTGTTCGTTTATAAAAGATTTCTTGCCGAAAAAAAATTGCATAGCATCGGTTAGATGCGACGACTTGTCTTCTGCCGGTCTACCACCCGTTTTCTTTTGTGCACCGATTGGGTCAAACGTCTCTTGTGCGATCGGAACGACCCGTCGTTTCCCTTCGACATTTTCCATAATCTGTTGCTTGCACATAGCGTGTGAGGTGCCATTATCCGGCAAGATCGGGGTTGCGATAAGATGTTGCTTATCCATCTCAAAGAAGTCTTTCAACTTTGCACCAGAGAGGAGCAATAGCAGGCGGAATTGGGGGACCGAGATCGAATCGTATTGAACGAGTGTGTCACGCAATTTACGAACTTCGGTGTGAAACACCGTGACCGGTTTTTTCATATTTTGCAAGATTTCTTGGTGGTCCTCTTTTTCGCTTTGTAATTCGTGGGTCATTGGTTTGTTGTTTTACAAATGCAGTCGTATTTACTATATAATAACACTTTTTTTTCGCACACGGAAGTTTATATGCTCCGATTCAAGATGTCGGTGAGATGGTGCAGGTCTAACCCGTACAGATGTATACGCGACTTGTCTTCGGTGGTCATCACATGCTTCTCTTTCTTGGATAAAGTCGGCAGCATCGAGACCGTGTCGTTTGCCACAACTGCCTCCCGCACGTATGTCCCCGGAAGTTCGCCAGTCAGCACGAACTGCTTTTTGTGCAGCTGGTTATGAATGAATGCGTAGTGTCGGACAAACGTGTCCAAATTGGATTGGTTTTGTATATCACCGAACAGGGTGCTCTCCCCAGACCCGTGCGCTGCCAACGACCAATAGTGAATGGCAGGCGGGTAGAGCAAGTGCGCGTACAGGTGCGCGTAGGTGGTCGTCCGATGCCCACTCGTGTGGTACAGCGAACACAGCCAGTGCGAATACACTGGCGGGTAGTGCTTGAACAGCAGCAACCAGATTTTGGGCTCAGCGTTCAGCGCTTTCAGGGTCGGGTGGATGGGGTCTTCTTGCGAGAAAGAAGCGAAGGTGTTCCAGTGGACACGACTGCTGTCTTTCTGATGGTATCCGATTTGCTCCACGTTCCGGAACACTTCGAAGAACAGCGAATGCTTTTGCATCTGCTGGTCGCACTGGTTCATTTTGGCGAAATCGATGTGTTTCTGTTGCAGCTCGCTTTGCATATGGGCGAATAACCGCGAGGTGTCCTGGGCGTGTTCCCAAAATGTGTGCGACACGGTCGATTTCAAATAGACCCATTCGGTGTTGACCACATCCGATTGCCGGAGATAGATTTTCCACGTTCGGGTGATGTCACACAGGGTGGCACCACCTGCTTGGTTGTGGTTGTTGTTGTGGCGGTTCTTTCCAAGCGGGTTGGAATCATCATTGTACAGCCCGCACAGCACACCCACCGTTTTCAACCAGACCGGCGAGACGGTGAACGCCGCGTCGTGGCGTAACCACTCGGTCGCCAGTTTTACAGAAATAACTTTGTCCACCTCGTCGTGCTCGGGCGGGTGATACTGCTCGTACTCGGGGTGATCCCGGTTCATTGACCACACCTCGTTCCATTTACCCGTGTGGTCGGTCTCTGGTATGATATGTAGCACATAGTCCAGCAGATTTTGCAAATCCATAAGCGTTGCATCCAACTGCATCCGCTGCGATGACGTCAGGCACGCATAGTGTGCCACTTTCGCACGCAGTAAATCGCTGAACAACTTGAGATAACACTTTTGTTTTTTGGTGTACTTGTCATTCAGAAAGGCGGCATGTTCGGGTTTTCGCAACGGTTTCAGTTTCCACGTGGCCTCGTCGTCCACATACACGTCTTTGTAGTCGCGTGGGAACTTCTCGATCAATGCATTCGCATCGGATTCGGTCGTCATCCGATAGTGTTCGTCCAACTCAAACCCGGATTCCAACGTGGGTAGAGCAATCTGAGGGAGAATGGCGACAATGCAGAGGTTGTCTACGTTTGTTAAGCGGAACGATTGCTCTAATTCGTCACTGAAATCGATGTAATAGGCATACCCACCGTGCGTCTGCACCTGGACAACGTTGCATGGTTGGTGCGTGTTGCTGTCCAGCAGCACGGCAATGAGCTTTTGCAGCGCGTCAGCAGATACGTTATAGGGCACTCCATTTACAAACTCAGCGATCCGAGTCGAGTGGTTGCCTTTGTAGGACAGGTTGAAGCAATGGGTTTCGGGATGCGGCACCGCCTGCATTTCTTTTCGTTCAATCGTCCACACTTGCGATGCGGATCGCACGTTGCTGCAGTGCAGTTTGTGCGGGTAAATGTGTTTATACACTTCGGCACACTGCCCATCGGTCAAGGATTGCACGTCGGCAGTGGAGCGGATATACTCTGGTTCAGAACCCGAACCCGACCCCACCCCCAACCCAGAAGGTACCGACTCCGCGAGGTGCGCGTGGCGGGTGTAATTGGAAATGCCGCAACCGAAGGACACCGCCCACTCGTAGCATTGTTCCAGATCTTGTTTGAGGTGGTACGGGAACACATTCGTTTGAATCGGAAAGGTGGCGATGATCGAGTACGCTTGTTGGTCGGGAGACATACTGCTCGGGTCGATGTAAATGTGTGTGAACCGGTCATTCTCACAGAAGGGCAGCGTGTCAAACAGTTGGGTGTTCCAGAAGGTGACCTTTTTGCCGGTGCATTTGTCGTGGTCACCGTTTGCCGTTTGTGGACACCATTCCATACAGTCGTGTTTGCTGTGGTTCAATAATTTGTATTCGTACACATCTGGCAGCGTTGCCAGAGTAATGCTATCTTTCGGATACCACCGCGTGACCAAACGAGTCGCAGTCTGCGAAGATTCGGGTGTGTCGGCAGTGGGCAGTAGTGATTTATACGCTACTTGTATCCCGAACAACCCGTTGTTATTCAGAGAGCACTCCTCACAGTACTGCACGGCACTATAAAATAACTGTTCGACGTGTTCGAAATCCGGGTGGTATTGTTTGACATACTTCACAACGAACTGTGCCAACTCTGGCAACTTTTCAACAATCGGCAAGTTCGCAAAGTCGGGAAACGGTTTGCCGTTGTCCAGGTCGGCAGAAGAGTAGTGTTGGAAAATGCGCTTTTTGAGATAGTGATACACCACCTTACTGTCGGGTAACTCAAATGTGTATTGGATCGGGGATATGTTATCGTACCGGACGTGTGTGGGTTCGGGTTCGTGCGGCGCGGTGGTCACCAAGACAATCCACAGCGTATTTGGGCTTCGCCGCAGGTGTCTATCCCACGCCACGCACCATTCTTCGCCGACCCATTGCTTCATTGTTTTTGCGGGGACACCGTCTGTCACCAGGATGGTCCATTCGTGTGGGTGTAGTTTGGCGGATGCCCCCCCACCCGATGCGCGCGCCTCGTCCAGTGTGCGCTTTGCATAGGAAGCACAGTCGTATGCAGAGAGGTCCACCCACTGTACCGGGTGGTTGTATTTGCGCAAATAGGTGCGAATCGACCGTACGGCAAAACTCTTACCCACATTCGACGGCCCATTCACGAGCAGCGTGTGTGCCCGGGCTCCGGTTTGGGTTGGGGTCAAGATGCTTTCGGGATACAAGATCGGGACAACTACATCGCGCACCAAACGCTTGATGGTATCCGTTTGCAGTGTGTCATCGTTCCAGTCGCTGATCCACGGCAACAAGAGTCGGTCGGTGTGCAACTCTGGCAGGCGGTCGTGCTGGGTGGCAGACGGTTCCAGGACCGACCACCGTGCGAAGGCTTCTTGTATGTTGTGTTTTTCTTTCTGGCAGTTGTTATAAATGCGCGATAGGTGGGTCGACCAGAGTTCTGCCGAAATGGGAACGGATTCGATTGGGATGCGTTGCAAGCAGTGTACCTTGTGTAGCAATGCGTCGAGCGTCGTAATGGCAACTTTCATATCCACGTTTCTCAAGCGTTTGACCATCTCGTACGATTCTTGAAAATCTCGGAACACCGGTAATAACTCTTCAGGGTGTTCGTGAATTCGGTTCTGCAATTCCGATAGCATGTAATGATGATGAGAATCGGAACAAAGAGTTAGTTTAACGAAAGGGGGATATATATATTTATGGTATGTTGACGTGCAAAACCAAATCTGTATATCATCACTCATACCGTTGAACATCTCATCTACCAGAATACCAACCCTTTCGAGACTAGCGGACTAGCGGATGTAAATCATAACTACAAATACAGCAGATACACATCAATACGCAAACCACAACCAACCAACCAACACATTCGGGCGACGGCAGACTGACACGGGAAACTGACTTTCTCACAACAAGGTTCACGCACCGATTCTCACGCACCGATAACCGATAGACGCAAAACACCTTGAAATCTGTAAATCGTGTCCGCATTCGGTGTTCCACGTTTCCAAGGTGTACACCTAATATACAGCAGTCGGTGGTGGTGGTGGACGTGTAGAAGTGTATAAGAAAAAGGTATCCGTACACATTCATACATATAATGACCGGAATGCACGACCCACCATTCAAAGTCATTTCGCTGTTCACCGGAATCGGTGGTATGGATATGGGATTTGACGGGGAAGTAATTGTTCACACAGATTCAATCGTAACTAAAGAGTTCATCGATACACCGCACACCATACACGACTTTGTTGTATTGAAGAAACACAACTTTGAGTGTGTATTTCAAAATGATATACTTCAAGGAGCGAAATACATCTTTGGGTTGAATAACGATAGTTCAAACTATAATACAACCAGTATTTACAATTTGATTTCGGGAAATTTCGTTTTTCCAAAAGCAGATGTGGTTGTCGGTGGGTTTCCGTGTCAGGACTTTTCACACGCAGGGAAACGGAGCGGATTTGAAAGTAGTACAGGACACGATCTGAAAGAGACCGTCGACCGCACCAAGGCAAACAGTCGGGGGACATTATACAAAAGTTTCGTAGATGTCGTGAAACAAGTTCGACCCAAGGTGTTCGTTGCCGAAAACGTGTACGGTCTGCTGACGATGAAGACCCGACCGATTCTGCAAATTATAAAAGATTTCTCGGATGTTGGGTATGATGTCGCTTACCAGGTTGTATACTGTCCAGAGTTTGGTATACCACAAACACGCAAACGGGTCATCATTATGGGAATCTCACAAGAACGAAGTGCCGAGGTGCACGAAGGGTGGAACATCATTACGAAAAATAAAACAGAGTGTTGCGTCGGCAAATACTTTGCCCATCTTGCGGAACCTGAAAACACGGACGATCTATCCCAAATGGTATATTCAAAAGCAAAGAAACTGAAAAAAGGTCAGGGACAAACCGAGATACACCTTGCTTCGTTCGCACCAACAATGCGATCCGAACACCACGGTAACATTGAGTTTCGTAGACACGCGAATAGCACCATAAATACAACTGAAAAAGATATGTTCGAGAGACGCTTAACAGTGAGAGAGGCAGGATTAATTCAAACTTTCCCCCCGAATTATGTATTTAGTGAAAAGAAGAAGACAATGGTCGCGTATAAATATATCGGAAATGCTGTCCCACCTCTACTGGGTTATCTAATTGCCGACAAAGTCAACGAAGTATGTAGACGTTATTTTTAGTTAAGGTTGTGTGTGTGTGTTTGTATGTGTATGTGTTTTTGTGTAACTCGTTCGTGCATAAAAAATTGTGTGTATCTGAGAGATGTGATCATCATCTGATTCGTGCTGGTTGTCGGCGACGACATACAACCAATGCGGTTTCAAACTAACACAACTTGGTATCACCTGAATATGCATTTATTTTTAACATAAATTGATATACACATAAAACTTTTTTTTGCTTGTGGAGATATCAACTTCTTTCGGATGTATGTACGCGTCTCGTTGTCTACCGCTGAATAGATCACGGGTCTTGCATTGGTTGCATTGGTTGCATTGTTTCTTACATGGTACACATTCAGCAGGTGGTGTACGCGGTTCGGTACATCTGATGACGATACGCAAATATGTTAGACAATTACAGATTTACAACAACAGTATTGCTAACCTCGAAGAACTGATATACATATACATCAAAACTGTTCAGCAGCGCAAGGACTGTTTCATTCAGCAACACCGCCCACGCTTGCATTCGATTCGCACACGTACGGCAGCGGCGCATCGGGCATCGACTGCCGTGTTGAACACAGTTCTGGTGGCATACCAGCAACAGTACATTTGCGAGATACCCCTGTTCTATAACCAGATTATCGCCCGTTGTAAGAGGACACATATGGTCAGGTGGAGGGTGTGCGTGCATTGCACGGCAGCACACCCTGTCGAGCGCGAGTCTGCCGAAATAGTCGCACCGATGGAGCACTTGCGGTACGAATACGTCCAATACACGCTGTCGAAACTGTACGACACGCCCTCGCACACAATCCGACTCACGTTTGACACACCCGGTCGGAAAGTATGGTGCAGTGTACACACACCGACGTTTCCGGTCAACGTGTCCTTGGTCGATACACAAGGCGTCCAGTTGAGTCGGGTGCGAATGAAAGTCTGTTCGGAAGACACCCTCAAAGACCTGGTGGTGTCGCTGATGCATTCACCCCAAGTGAAGACCACGCTACTTGTGGTGCTGGGCGACTCGCCACCGAACGTATCTGCGGCGTGCATTTGTAACCTGCAATGTGTGCACCCGTCGAGGCGCATATCTGAAACCGGTATGAAACCGCACGACACGCTCGTGTGTGTGCTGCTTGCGGCAGCAGATGTGGAAGACATGCACACCAAAACACGCCATTTCACACGGTGTGTAAGTGCGCACAGCGGGACAACCACCTGCGCAGTGCACGGATTGTGCTACAGAGATTTCTTCGCCCTACCTCGGTCGCTGACTGAGTTCATGCGTATGTGCGCACTGAACCCGTTGCAAACACTATTGCTGCGCAACACGTGCCAAACGATTGCGACATACCACCTGCTCCAGACGATACACCAGCAGGGTGCGATGTGGGAGTGGTTGGTTATTCATTGTTCGTTGATGACCAACGTCCTGTGGAACGACGATGCCTACCACAATCGTCGCGTGGAGTGGACGTCTGCGGTTGCCCAACAGTTGAGCGTGTTCCCGTCACAACATGTCTACGACCATTCGCTTTTTTTGTTTCATTTAATTCTAAATAGGGACGCGTCCGGTGCGACGAGATCTATCATCGCCTACTTGCAACAACATTTTAACCCATCCTAATACAATTTGGTAAGATTCGATTGCATGTCGTTTAGGAACGGTGTTGGTATAATAACTACTACAAATTGGTGCTTTGTTTTGAAAAAAAGAGTACGGCATGGGTAGTACGATACGATACGTTTTAAGCATTAAGAACACGTCATATTCTGTGTCACGTCGTGTCGCAAACTGGCTTGTTGCATATATAAATCAGTCAAACACACAATGATGACCCACGGTATCAATACAAACCCGAACATAACGGTGCGTGCGAGTTTATGAAACGCCCGC
>Ga0115547_1000334_pt1 | contig 31557 bp, 39 predicted proteins | sample COGITO_mtgs_1004_3_FD_87185 | JGI IMG/M metagenome (GOLD analysis project Ga0115547, IMG submission 87185) | Pelagic marine microbial communities from North Sea - COGITO_mtgs_100420 | ecosystem: Environmental > Aquatic > Marine > Epipelagic | place: Germany:Helgoland, sampling site Kabeltonne...
AGCATATTTATTAGTGATAATTTTATAGTTTCAGCCAAAGTAACAATTCCTTATTTTAGATATTTTTTCTTTTTACTTTTTACAACTTTAATATTAATCAATTTTAATTATTTAAAAAAAATAATTACTGTCCCCTGGGAGGACGGGGGGAGGGGGGGGGGGGGGGGGGGGGTAGTATACAGCGGTAAAAAGGCATGGTTTTACTGTATTTCCCCTAGGGCGGTTCCCTTGTTCCGTAACCGGGATAACTCGTTGAGGCTCATTAAGTTCCAAACGGAACCGCAGTGGTTCCGTAATGTTCCGTAGGTTCCCTAGAGCAAAATAGTTTTAAATTGCTCTAGTTTTAAATTGACGTTGCTCTACTTTCGAGCAATACTGCACCCATGACCGAGACCACTACTACACTAGCTACCTGCTCTACACTTTCCAAGTGCATTGCTTACCGTAAAGATAATAACCTGAACGACGACAATTCCTATGTGAAGCACGTCGGGCCTCATACTTGGGAAGTTCGCAAGAGCAGACCGAGTCTAGCTAGAGGCCCTGGAGCAGGGAGCCGCCCAATTCGCCGCATCACGCTTGCGCACAAATTCGCCAAGCAAGCTGCAAACATTATGCCACTATTTCCCGAGCTGCAAACGTTCGACGATTTTACAGGCGACCCGGATAATGAATGTCACATTGACCAATACATGTTTCGCAAGGGCGAATACATTGGCGGAATGGCTGCCGTTATCATGCGCTTAATTAAGTAATTTAAACCCAAACACTACTACTACTATTATGGACAAATACAAACTAGGTTACGTCGCACGTTATCTCGAAGAGCTCGACGCTGTGCAGGACGCAGAGCAGCATGCCAAGCGTCTGCTATTGAAAGCTTGGAGCAAGCAAGCACAGGCTAAGCACGGCACTGCCGACGCTACGAACGCCGACTTTATTGCACAGGCTATCCAGGACGCACTTTACATCCATTGCCTTACCCACATGCACTGTCGAACTTACGACACAATTATCGAATCCGCATTGAGCACCTACAATCTCTAAACCCAAACACTACTACTATTATGAAACTGAAAGACCCACATAACCACACCCCCGATCCCGACTGCATCGAAACAGGAGAGCGCGAGCTTTACTACATCCTTGTCAGTGAAGACGAAGAACGCATGCTTAAAGTAATAGGATGCCAAGATAGCATTACTTGGTATTTCTGCAACGTGAACGGCGAAACCGAACTCTACGCTTATCCCATGCGCAGCAACGGGCACATGATCGACGTGATCCAAGTGCTCGCTGAGTTAATGGATGACGAAACCTGCAAGTTCGAAGAAGCTCTCGAAAATGTGCGTGAAGTCCTGGAGGACGAGCACGTAAAATAATTACACTACTACTATTATTATGAATACAACCTACGACATTGACACGCTTAAACGTTCCGAGCTTGTCGAACTAATTCGCGAGGCTAAGCACGACGCCTTAACAAGCGAGAGCGGAGACTTCGCATCACGGGGCGGGCAAGTGCTCGCACTGGACATAAATGGCGAACGCTTAGAAGGAGGCCCTGTTTCTTATTTCGAGGGATGCCCCAGTTTAAAACAGCTAAAACAAATCTTCATTGATTACCCGGATTGCGTGGAAGTTAATGTAGAAGGCGAAACCCGCTACTACGCTGAATACGGTAACGCAGCTACGCAACGCTCAGAGTCGACACCTTGTGATTGGTGGTGTGTCCGCCTTGTGCCAGGATACACACTCGTTAAGCCTCCCGTTGAGACCAAGCTTTCGCAGTGGCATAAGGACGACGGGCTGGATCAGTTGCGCGACATAATGAACAACTTCTTGAACTCATGAAATACAAAGCAAAGCAAATATGTAAAGGGGAGCATGAAGGCCAATGGGCAGTGTTCCAGGGCAAGTCTTACTTCACTCTTAGCATCTGTGAAACCCAGAAGCAGGGAGAGCTTGAAGCTCTGAAGTATTCCGCTCGTTGGTATTATGATCAATGGCAGGAAGCGGACGAACTAATTGCTAAAACGGATCCGGACTACTCCTCAAGTGATCCGCATTGCTATCTTGCATAATGACCAAGGACAAATACGGCAGAGCCCTGCACCCTCTCTATTACTTGAAAGGGGAGCAGGGCGTTTTTCACGGGACAACTGTGAACGGTGTTAATTGCTACACAGTTAGTCACAGGGCAAAGCCCTTGCAATGGAAGAACCTGAAGAGCGTTTACAAGTGGCTTGAGGAAGCTCGCTTCCTGGATCCAACTATTGAAATTGTAGACGCTAGCTGGTAGGCAGTGTGTAAAGCGCCATGCGAGAATTGAACTGCTCCGTTACTTGTGTCGGGGCAAGCTTCTCCAGTTCGCCGGACTGCACAGCAAGATCCAGGGCTTCCTCCATTGCTCGCTTGAACCCCCGCCTGTCATTTTTAAATGATGACATCCTTCTAAGCCTGGTTGTAATGTAGACAAACGGGATTACTTCGAAGTCTGCTATTTGTTTTGGACACTTGTAGCTCTTAATTCTTTTCTCGCTGTCGTAGTCTGCCCATTCCTTGCAAATGCGAATCAAGTCTCCCTCTTGGGAGTTGTCCTGCCCAACGTTGAAGTGCCAACTAACGGATTCAATTTCCTTATGCACTAGGTTAATAGCCCATTCCGCATGCACTGAAGTGACAAGGGGTTGATGTGCGTTTTCGCCTACTGCTAAGAGTGCAGACATTTTCAGCGCCTTTAAGTGCGCCCGGTTCCAAAGCTGTATCTCTACGGACTCACTTCGCTTGTTGATTTGATTGTCTGCATGCAAGTCGAATGCGTCCAGCAACTCCACAGCGTCAAGCTCCATGTCAACAGGGCAGCAAGTTCCGTTTGTATTTGTGCTAATAGCTATTGAACACAAGTCCGAGAACTTTTTAGTTAGCTCCTCACAAGGTGCATGGAAAGCGTTTCGGTTACGCGGCACTCGAATCCCGTGATACTCAAGTATGGTAAAGCGTGGGATTAGTCCCTCTGAAATATGCCCCTCGTCTATTCCTTTCCAGAACGACTCAGGCGTTCCCTCACCGTAGATTGTAACGTTAGGCGCTTGAACGATTCTCGTGTTCCGTTCCGTGTCGCTGTAAACTGTGCTTCGCAGTGTCTTATTCCATCCGGACTTAGAGTAAAGGTCTAGCAATACCTTGCGCAGCATAATTTCAGTGCTGTGCGCTGTCGGACTACAAATCTGCTGCAACGTTAGCCCGAACTCACCCAGGACGCTTACAAAGCACGGACGTTCATCCAGGGCTTTAATTAGTGCCTGGCCGGAGGCGAACGCTCCAGGGCCTACAAACTGGTCGCACATAGGGCAAGACATTCGAGCGGCACTAATAAGCGAATCGATTCCGTTCGAAGCTCCCTCCTTGCCTTTACCCGTTGTCGCTAGCTGGATAATGTATTGATTAAGCCCGGTTCCGCTTATGTTATAACTGCGACCAACGACGCCCGCTACTAAACCAATAGCTGCACCTATCGCAATCGTTTTAACTGGGCGGGGCGCTGAGCTGTAAATGAACTGCGCAATTTCACCGACCAAGCCGGGAGGATATTCTAGTTCGTAACCCGTTTGCGTTGCGCTCAAGTGCTGTTCTTCAGCTACCTCGGAAGCTGTGACGGATTGCTTTTCAGGCACTGTGCGCAGTGCTTCCATATCCACAAGGGGAGGCTGTGCAGCTCTTATCTTTCTTAGCCCAGTATTAAGGTAGTTATCCCGTGTGGCTTTTTCACGTTTGCCGAGTTCGGAGTAGCGAAACAGTCTACGCACTTGTGCATTGCTTCGCGAGTAAAACGCCAGCATTGTAAGCAACGCTAAATCAGCTTCGCTTTGGCTTTCGTATTCCTCCATGTCCTTCCATGCCCCTTGGCAAAGCTTTAGAAACTTATCCCCGTTCGAAGCTCGCATAGCCATGTCCAGGATTTGCTGGTCACTAAGCGTTTGATCGCGATCGATAAGCTCGCTATCGGAGCCTTGTGTATCACGCATTGAGCTGTATAAAGTGTCGAGCAAACTTTGGCGTTCCTGAATGGGCTTATCGTTTATCACGTTACCCGTGCAAATCATGTATCTGTCCGCAGAATAAATTTCAACTCCGTCCCGTCTAACGCCTCGGGGAATAGTGCCTTTGACAATAATGTGAATGCCTCGCCCGGACGCACTGACTTCAGTATAGCTGTCCGAGGCTTCTATGATTTTGCTGTAACGTTCTTTCTGCTGCTCAGTGGCAGGGTTATCAGGCTTATCGTCTAGGTCTATAATTGTATAGCCGTCTTCCAAACTTAAAACGAAGCCCACATATTTACGCCCTAATCCTACCGCGTCCTCAAAGCTTGCCCATGTGTTTTTATTCGTTGGATCAGCAGGGGCCGACGTTGCCGGATTGATAGGCACCTTGTTCTGGTCTGCGCCTACCCACTGCTTCAAGCATTGCAGCTCTTTAGGTATGTTCGTTACCATTATCGCACAAGGCCGTGGCCAGTTAAGAACTCATAAAGGGACTGCACTTTATCTACACTAGGCTCTTTAAAAGCGCCCGAGGAAAACTTCCTCAACCAATAATAAGAAATGTCTGATTCCTTGGCGATGTTAAATAAGGATCGGGCGTCCTCTTTAAGCAGTTTTAGCGTTGTTACTTGTAGCGATTTTGTCATTTGGAAAGTGTTAAGGTTTACGTTTAACTTGCAAGGCGCTGGTCAAGCAAGTAAAACTAAAAACAAAATGAGCTCCCCTATAATAAACATCTCAAAAGGGTTTGCTTGTTCATGGTTTTGCGACTTAAAAAGGGGGCGCAATGAAAACACTACTAGAAAAAATTCAAAGATGGAAGACGCTGCAAGACACGTTAAAAGAAGTTAAAGCGGAGGAGATGCACATTCGAAAAGAACTGTGCGCTGAGCTATACAGCGACAATCCAGAAGAAGGAAGTAACACACTGAAAACGGAAATCGACGGGGTGAATGTTAAAGCAGTATTAAAACAGCCCTTCTATCGCAAAGTAGATTCGGAAGCTATTAATGCTGGTTATGATTTACTTGTGGAAAAGCTAAGCAAGAATCACTTGAATGCAGATGGCTTAGCGACTGCTTATTTCGACTCCTTGTTTAAGTATAAGCCCGAGCTGCACTTAAAAAACTATAGGCAGCTTATGGAGCAAGAAGATCCAGATGCCGCAACTGTAAAAGATGTGTTAGCCGACTTAGTTATTACGAGCCCTGGTTCTCCAAGTATCACAATTGAGCTGGAAGATTAACTGTAAAAATACACACTTAGATATGGCAATTAAATTCACTACTACTAAAGACGCTGCAAATTTGCATGGCGTTAAGATGCTCGTTTACGGCAAAGCCGGAATGGGTAAAACAACGCTCTGCAAGACAGCGCCTAAACCCATCATCATTTCAGCTGAGTCTGGTTTGCTAGCTTTAAGCGACGTAGACATTCCCGTTATTGAAGTGAACTGTGTAGACACGTTATCGGAAGCTTATCAATGGGCGACGGAGTCTGAGGAAGCAAACAAGTTTGAGACTATCTGCTTGGATAGCTTGAGCGAGATTGCAGAGGTTGTTTTAAGCAACTCTAAGAAACTTACAAAGGATCCCCGCCAAGCTTACGGGGAGCTCATAGAAAAAATGTCAGACCTAGTGCGGGCGTTCCGCGACATTAAAGGCAAGCATGTTTACATGAGCGCCAAGCAAGAATACATTCGAGATGAAATTGTGGGACGCTTGAGCTACGGCCCTAGCATGCCCGGCACTAAACTAGGGCAGCAACTTCCATACTTTTTCGATGAGTTGTTCCAGTTGGATATTGCTAAAACGGACGACGGGGCTGACTATCGTTACCTTCGCACACAGCCGGACATACAGTTCGACGCCAAGGATCGTTCGGGTGTCCTTGATGCAATTGAAGAGCCCGATATCACAAAGATAATAAAGAAAATAACCACTAAACTAAAACCTAAAAAAACTACTAAAAATGGCTAAACTAAACTTCGACGCTTCTACCGTTGCGCCCAATACTACATTCGAACCCCTGCCCGCAGGTTGGTATAACGTTCAAATTACCGAGAGCGAGCTAGTCCCGACTAAAGCGGGAACCGGATCAATTCTTAAACTCCAGCAAACTGTTATCGACGGCGAGCATGCGGGTAGAATTGTTTACACGAACCTAAACGTGCAGAACCCTAACCCGATAGCGGTTGAGATTGCTAACCAGCAACTCAGCTCCATCTGTCACGCAACTGGAACAATCCAAGTTGACGACTCCCAGGATCTCCACGGCAAACCCTATCAAGTGCAGGTGTCTATTCGCCCCGCTGAAGGAGCTTATGATGCGTCTAACGACTGTAAAAAGTTTAAAGCTATTGCAGGAAATAAAACAGCGCCACAATCCCCGCCAGCTTCGGCGTCTGCTAAAAATAACACCGATAGTGAACCAGTTGCAACGGCAGCAGGTTCCGGAGTCCCACCTTGGGCAAAGAAGTAACACACATAACTTCCCACCCAAACGCTCCTCACCTCCTTTTTTCTTGTTTTTAATTTGTGGGTGAGGAGCGAACTTTTTATTATGTTTGATCCAAACGATAGACGAAAGCTTGCTCGTAAAATGACCTCTCTCCTGGAGCAGTGTCCCGAGCTCATTATTGAAATAAACGCTTTACTGCACGACGAGTTCCCACCTGTTCAGCCGACCCGAAATCCTACGTTCCCTAAAACTCCATCTCTCCCGTGCTTGAATGAAAGTAACCCAGACACTTGAAGCAGTAGACCGAGTCCTGGAGAGCGAACAGGACAGCGGAAACCGGAACCATCTGGGCGCTTCCATTATAGGAGGCAAGTGTGCTCGCAAAATTTGGTATTCCTTTTACTGGGCTAAGCAAGCTACGTTCAAGGGACGCATCCTAAGACTCTTTGAACGGGGACACTTAGAAGAGGAACGCTTCATTGGATACTTGGAGAAAATAGGCTGTGAAGTCTGGCAGCATGGAGCGGACGGGCATAATCAAATCCGCTTCAAAGATGTGGACGGACACTTTGGGGGCTCGTTAGACGGGATATGCGTAGGCATCCCAGAGCTACCTGAAAACGCTCCCTGCCTGCTTGAGTTTAAAACTCACGGCGATAACTCTTTTAAGACTTTAGAAAAGCAGGGAGTTTACAATTCCAAGTTCGAACACTTTGTTCAGATGCAAATTTACATGCAGAAGATGGATTTGCAATATGGACTCTACATGGCTGTGAATAAAAACACGGACGCATGGCACACAGAACTCATCGAGCTAGACAGAGAACTCGCTAAACAATACACGGACAGGGCTCGCAAAATAATTTACTCTGACGAAGCGCCACTGCGCATCTCAAACGAAGCTTCGTTCTATGTTTGTAGATTCTGCGACTTCACGGAGATTTGTCATAAGCAGGAAATACCTAATATTAATTGCCGCACCTGTGCGCACTCAACTCCTGTAAAGGAAGGTCAATGGAACTGTGCAAGGGACTGGGCGATTGGAAACGAAGTGCAGATTGAAAAGGGGTGTAGTGATCATGTGTATAATCCACACATGATAAACCGCGTAGAAATAATAGGAGGCGACGCTGAAGAAAATTACTTGGAGCTCAAAACTAATTCCGGACATGTGTTCAAGCACGGACCCGGGCATGTAACTAGCAAACAAATTAAAGACGATGGGATACCTAACGAGCCAGCCTGACATTCTTCGAAAGCCTGAGGACGTCGTTGATGACGGTGTTTACATTTTACAAGCGCCTGAGCTTATTGACGAAGGTGAAACCATTCCGTTTCTTGTAGTGGAAGGAAAGTGTTATGTTTTAGACATAGGCGTTCCAATGCCTGGCTGGCCGCCGGGCGTTATGCTGAAAGGGCCTTACAAATGAAGCTTAGGTATTATCAGAACGAAAGCATCCAAGCGACGTTTAATTACTTTGAAGATGGGAACAGGGGTAATCCGATAAACGTTCTGCCAACCGGAACAGGTAAAAGCGTTATCATAGCGCAGTTCATTAAAGAAGTATTCGCGCAGTATCCTGGTTCCAAGGTAATGATGCTCACACATGTAAAGGAGCTCATAGAGCAGAACTTTGACAAGCTGCGCACTATTTGGCCTACAGCACCTGCCGGCGTTTACAGTGCAGGGCTGAAGCGCAGGGACACGGACAAGGCAATTACCTATGCCGGAGTTGCTAGCGTAGCTAAACGAGCCCTGGAGTTCGGACATGTGGATTTAGTTCTCGTCGACGAGTGTGATTTAATAAGCCCGAACCGGGCAACTATGTATCGCAAATTCATAACCGCTCTTAAAAACGTCAACCCACACCTTAAAGTCATTGGCTACACAGCAACGCCCTATCGCTTGGGAACCGGAATGCTAACGGAAGCCGGGCTGTTCACAGACGTTTGCTACGACTTGTCCACGATCGAGGGCTTCAATCGTTTAATAGCCGAGGGGTTTCTAAGTCCGTTAATACCTAAGCGGACAACGGAGCGCCTGGATTTGGAAGACGTGGGAACAAGCGGAGGCGACTACATTCAAAAGCAGTTACAGGAAGCAGTCGACAAAGAAGAAATTACCCGGGCAGCATTAAAGGAAATCCTAGAGCTAGGCAATGACAGGAAGCACTGGCTTATCTTTGCAACCGGGATTGAACACAGTGAGCATATTGTCGAAGAACTGGAACGTATGAACATTCCTGCTTTGGCTGTTCACAGTAAACTCAAAACGGACGAACGGGACAAAGCTATTGTGAAGTTCAAAAGCGGGGAGATTCGAGCGGTCGTTAATAACAACGTTCTGACAACCGGGTTCGACTTTCCGGACATCGATTTGATAGCTGTCTTGCGACCCACTAAGTCAGCTCGACTCTGGGTGCAAATGCTCGGCAGAGGAACTCGCCCCTGTGCAGGAAAAGAAAATTGCCTGGTGCTAGACTTTGCGGGAAACACGATGCGCTTAGGCCCAATCAACGATCCTGTTTTGCCAACTCCGAAAGGAACGAAAGGAGGGGGCAGTGCTCCGATAAGATGCTGCGAAGAATGTAGCACCTATGTTCACGCTAGCGTTAAGGTTTGCCCCGTCTGCGGATTTACTTTTCCCGTTAAGGTAAAGCTCAGTCGAAAAGCTGGTGAAGGCGAACTTATATCGACAACCGATTTCCCTGTGATGGAGATGTTCAAAGTTACTGCAATAACTTATTCAAAGCATCAGCCCCGAGACAAACGTGCTCCCAGTTTGAAAGTAACTTATTTATGCGGACTAAGAACGTTCACGGAATGGGTTACGTTAGAGCATGCGAGTGCTAGAATAAGAAGTATGGCTAAGCGTTGGTGGTTAAAGCGCGACCCGTTCATCGACGTTGCAGATGAAGCACCGGAAGACATAACGGAAGCGCAAGAGCTAAGCAGTAGACTCCTGCAACCAAGCGCCATCAAGGTGTGGATCAACCGCAAATATCCCGAGATTGTGGATCATGTGTTTGACGCTGTAAAAAAAAGTTAAGGCTGTAACCCTTGTAAAATAAAGGGTTTGAACATCTAGAGCAAAATAGTTCTGGCATCGTATAAGGGATCCCGTATAGTGGCTTCACGCTAACGAAAGCGCATTAACCAACTACTACAACTACTACAACTATTATGAACATCCTGACATCACATCGCTACCTTGTTACTCGCATCCTCGAAGATCGCGTGTTAGTTCTTACAATTAAAGACGGACGCACTATCCAAACGCCAGCGCAATACTGCCCGAAACGTGAAGCTCTAGTTAGCATCGGCCACGGGGACGAGCAGTTCCAGATTCGCATGTTTAACGTTTCTGATAAAAAGCTCCGTGAACTTGCCAGGATGGCATACGCCGACAAGGTCGTTCGCTACACTGAAGACGACGCTAAGAACGTTCAGCACATCGCTTAATTAAAATGCCCCCTCGGGGGCGCAACTAACAAAAAAAACAAAATGAAAACAGAAACCAAAAAAATATTTGATGAAGCCAAAGAAAATGGCGTTGTATTTTCCGATAGTGCCAACTATGGGAAAGTTGAAGCTTGGAATTGGATACTTTGTAAAATTCAAAACTGCATCCAAGAAGAAGGTTCAGAAGAAAACGCCATGCTCTATATTGAAGATGCTTTGGCTTCTGGAGAGAGTGAAGAAGTTGAAAGCTACTTTCGGGCAAGAGGCATCACAGGATAATAAAAACAAGCCCCCTCGGGGGCGCAACTCTACTACTATGAAAAAACTAACTGCACAGCAAGACTACGACCGCCACATCCGCTTGTCCGAAGCATGGAACTACATTGTCCACAATCAGGACTTGGATGCCGAAAATGAATACAACGTTCGCGAGGCTAAGCATTTCGATTACTGCTTAGGCGTCGGGGAGCAACTTCCTAATCAGGGCAAAGAATACTACGCTCGCTCGCCTTACTCGTCGATCGAAGTTTGTGGCAGCGGCTACATTCTTTACAATCACGTTACTGGGAAATCCTTTCCGTTCGCCACTTACAAGGCAGCTTGGTGCGCTCGGAGCGGAGTCTCCGGTCGTTATCAGTCTATTAACAAGGGCGACACCCCTACTACAAATCCAGCAGGTGTCTAATCCGAAACCCCCTCGGGGGTCGTGTAGCTTGAGCAACTGCGCCTGATGATGGTAGCTCGTAACCTAAAAACAAAATAAAAATATGAAACTGATTAAAGTATATGGACGCAAGTCTGACGCCACTAAGCTTTTTAACAAGCTTATGAACGACAACCCCAAAGCGGAACTCGAAGTTGTTACGACTAAGGATAAGAAGTTCGGAGTTCGCGAGAAGCAAGTCGCAGCTAAGAAGTTGAGCAAACGGAATCGCTCTAAGATTTCTGGGCCTTGTTCTAAAGTCTGGGACATCTGTGAAGCTGAGCTTGTGCGCTGCAATGACAGCAAGACTCCCTTGTCCCGCAAGGCAGTGATTGAAAAGTGTGAAGGTGCTGGCATAGCATTTTACACAGCTCGCACACAGTATCAGGCTTGGAAAACTGCCAGCGGAATTTAAGTATGAATGAAATTACCTACCTGCAAATGCCTGGCGACCTATCTTTAACTTTGGAGCGGAGCTATCTCTGCAAGCAAATTTATTACAGGGTCTTCCAGGACGGGGAGGAAAAGCTATGCTTCGATGCGTATTCTTTTCCTTCCATTATAGAGCTCGACAAAGCATGGGAAAACGCTAAAAACATTGTAATGGATAGCAGCAATAGCTTTACCGATAGCATTGCAGACATTCGACTCCTCCTCCAGCATTACTCCCAAGAATTAATAACCAACTAAAATTATGGCTAAGAAAAAAAAGATAACGAAAATTGAAGAACCTGTGCAGAATGCACAGCAGAACGGAATTACTCGACCTAAAGAGGGAACTAAAACCGGAACAGTGTGGGCAATAGCCGACGAGATAAGCAAGACGACGGGTGAGCCCGCTAAGCGTGGCGCTGTGATGCAGGAGTGCGAAACGAAAAGCATTAACTCGTCTACAGCTACGACACAGTTCGGCAGGTGGCGCAGGTTCTACGGACTCGACCAAATGCCTACACAAGTTGACCCTAAAGCTAAAAAGAAAAACAAAGTCGTTGAAGTAATTGTGAGCCCGGAAGAAATTGCGGAAGCTGATGCTGAGTTCGATGAAGAGAACCCAGAGCTCGCACCTAAATCCTAAGGAAATTAAAAGCGGGGCGGAGCGAAAGTTCTGCCCCGCTTTTTATATCACAATGAAAAACACTACTATTCCAATCCATGAGCACTTTAACGCTTTCCAGGGCGAGGGACTGCACATGGGACGAGCTGCCTATTTCATACGCTCTTACGGTTGTCCTTTAAAATGTCCATGGTGCGACAGTGCCGGAACCTGGCACAAAGATTATCGCCCTGTCGAAGGGGTGAAGCGCATGAGCTACGCTGCAATCGGAAAGCTCATAACAGACGCAGACGCCCGCACAGTTATTTTAACAGGGGGTGAGCCTGCTCTTTTCAAATGGGAGCCATTGCGCGAGCACATTCCCAGCACTACGAACCTGCACATTGAAACAAGTGGCTCGTTACTGTTACACGACGCTTCCGATTTAGACTTCATTACAGTGTCCCCCAAATGGAACAAGCTGCCCACAAGGGAGAATTTAATCTATGCTAACGAGATTAAAATAATTGTGGAGGACGCTGAAAGCATAGTCAAATGGGAGAAACAGCTCGGCGCTATTTTAGGAGTTTCATTTGAAAACTTTGTCCGTCTTAGGGTGCAGTCCTCAAGTTGGAAACCTTTTGCCGTGTGGCTTCACCCGGAATGGTCTGAGCGGGATAACCCGGACGTTCTTAATTCGATTAGCAATACGATTAAAGCTAAGCCTGACCTTTACAGGGCGGGATATCAACTGCACAAACTTTATCAGTGCGACGCCCTGGATCCAAATTCTGCCGAGCTTGTTCCTTTAGGCGGTTGCCCATCAAAGGGCTATTAAGTTAATTTACAAACGACATGGATAATACAAATATGAACGCTCTAGTTGTCCTCTCCGGTGGACAAGATTCCGCGACATGCTTAGGCATTGCGCTTAATGAAAACGACAAAGTCAGCGCAATAGCTTTCGACTACGGCCAACGGCACAAGGTTGAATTGCAGTGTGCTAAAAAGCTTTGCAAGAAACACAAGGTGGACTTGAAAATAGTGAAGCTGGATTTTATGAAGACTCTAGTCACTTCCGCTTTAACAACGGAGGACGAAGAAGTAGATGCTGCACATCCTGACAAGTCCAATCTCCCTGCTTCCTTCGTTCCTAATCGCAACGCTCTATTCCTTACCTTAGCGCATGCTTATGCCCAAGAGATAGGAGCTGTAAATGTTTACACAGGAGTCTGTCAAACGGATTACAGCGGATACCCGGATTGCAGGGACGTGTTTATTCGAAACATGCAACGGACTTTGAATGACGGTTATGAGACTACGGTTTACTTCCGCACTCCGATGATGTTTATCGACAAAGCGGAGACGTTCCAGTTAGCGGAAGACTTCGACTTCCTGGAAGACGTTATTGAACTTAGCCACACTTGCTACAACGGGGACAGAGATAAGAAGCACGACTGGGGTTATGGCTGTGGCCAGTGCCCGGCTTGCAAACTACGTGAAGCAGGTTACGAGAAATTTATCGCCTACAAGAAACTTACTGCGGATGAAAACTAAAGTTATTCGCTACCACGATATCTGTGCAGGGCATCGCGTTGTCGGACACGAGGGAAAATGTAGGCACTTGCATGGACACAATTATAGAGTTCACTTCCATTGTGAGGGAGAGAAACTTGATAACGTTGGCAGAGTAATAGACTTCTCCGTTGTTAAGAGTCGTCTTTGCATGTGGCTGGAAGAACAATGGGATCACAAGTTTATTGTCTGGGAAAACGACCAGCTAATGATAGACATGATGAGCAGTGCTTCGCTTAACTCGGACCAGGACGCGAAAGATTTATTAGACTCTTTAGTGTGGGTCGACTTTAATCCTACCGCCGAAAACTTAGCCCAGTATTTGACGGACGTTGTAGGACCTGCGCAAATGAAAGGAACTGGAATTGTTCTTACTAAAGTGACTATTGAAGAGACCCGCAAGTGCAGCGTATCGCACGAAATTTAAAATGAATAAGACCAAAGTAACAAACGGAGAAGTGATGGAAGCGGCTAATGTTTTAGCCAAAGCACTCAAGAAAAGAAAAACTCCCCTTGCTCTTTATCCAGTTCCAAGGGGCGGAGTGCCAGCTTGCTACGCTCTCGGAGCATGTTTAACGGAACTAGGTATTCGCTGGACTATTGTAAGCTCACCTCAGGCAGCTACGCACATAGTAGACGACTTAGTCGACAGCGGAGGCACAAGTGCATATTACCAGAGCATTAATCCAGCCGCTCAGTTCGTCAGCTTGTTTGTTAAAAACACCAAAGGAGGAAACGCTATTTGGCTTAAACAACCGCATCTCTGTGGTTTGAAAGCTGCGAACGAATGGCTAATTTTTCCATGGGAAGACCACGACGAAGAAGTAGGCATCGAAGACAACGTCACCCGCTTGCTGCAATACATAGGCGAAGACCCGGAACGGGGAGGCTTAATTGAAACGCCTAAGCGTGTAGCGAAAGCATGGGATTTCTGGACAAGCGGCTACGATAAAAAGCCTGAAGACATTCTTAAAGTGTTTGAGGACGGAGCGGAGAACTACGATGAGCTTGTTATTGTTAAAGACATTCCTTTTTACACACATTGCGAACATCACATGGCGCCTTTCTTTGGGACTGCATCCATTGGCTACATTCCTTCCGGTAAAATTGTAGGGCTAAGCAAACTGTCCCGTCTCCTGGAGATGTTTGCTAGGCGTTTGCAAGTGCAAGAGCGACTAACTAATCAAGTGGCGGACGCTATTGAAGAACATTTAAAGCCTTTGGGTGTAGGCGTATTAATTGAAGCCAGGCATCTCTGCATGGAGTCGCGCGGTATTTGTCAGCAGGGACACATGACCCGAACTTGTGCTGTGCGAGGTGTGTTAAGAACACAGGAAGCAAGCCGGGCAGAATTCTTATCACTAACGAAGTAAGCATGAAGCTTTACTTAGCCGCAGTCTACACGAACAACTTCACGTTCGAATCCCGTGGACGAGTAGAGCTGAACGAAGGGGAGAAGGTTCATCGTAAGAAGTTGCGTTACATACTGGAGTCCTATCACTATGTCCACAGGCAACGCTTCGTAGATACGATGCGCGAAGACGGAGTGAAAGTTTTTTTAGACTCTGGAGCCTTCTCCGCTTTTTTCGGGGGTGTCGAAATCGACATCGATGCTTACTGCGATTACATAAAAAGAAATGAAGATATTGTGGAAGTAGCTAGTGTGCTCGACGGCATCGGAGATCCGCAAAAGACTTACGATAATCAGACTTACATGGAAGCACAGGACACAAGGCCGTTGCCCTGCTTTCACTACGGGGAAGATCCACGTTACTTGGAGCACTACGTTGAAAATTACGATTACATTACGCTTGGAGGAATGGTGCCTATTAGCACCCCTCAACTTCGCCTTTGGCTGGATGAAATCTGGGAAAAGTATTTAACGGACTCGAGCGGTAGAGCTAAGCTTAAAGTCCACGGGTTCGGAATGACTGCACTGCCTTTGATGAAACGTTACCCGTGGCATTCCGTGGACTCCTCTTCCTGGGTGCAGATAGCAAACTTTGGAAACATATTGCTGCCCTGGAACAACCAAGTCTTATCGGTGTCAGACGAAAGCCCTAGCCTTAAAGAAAAGGGAAAGCACTTCAGCAACTTAGCGCCTGTTCAACAAGATGCAGTTCGCGAGCGTATAGAAGCGCAAGGCTTTTCGATGGATCGCTTAGCTGACAACTTTGTATTTCGGCAAGTATGGAACATGTATGCGTTCCGCGATATCAACGAGAGGCTTGAAAAGAAGGACGCAACTTATAAAATGACGCAAGAAACTTTATTCTAATGATCGATTCAATTAACTTTGTAAAAGGGGCAGTGGCTAAAAAGGACTTCGTTCCAAACCTAACGCACTTCCAAATCTGTGACGGATTCATAAAAGGCTACAACGGGGAGATGGCTATTTGCTCGCCCATAAGTTGCGACTTAAATATGACGCCACATGCCGGACAGTTCCTCCAAGCAATAACAAGCTGTGAAGATACAGTTGCTTTGAGCAGAACTAAATCGGGCAAGCTGTCCGTTAGCAGTAGCAACTTTAGAGTGTTAGTAGATTGCAGTCAGGCGGAAGAGTTCCCTGATGTAGAGCCTAAGGGTGAGCTTATCGAACCGACGGGTTCTTTGTTGAACGCACTCAAAACACTCGAGCCTTTTGTTTCCATTGACGCATCCAAACCCTGGTCGACTGGAATCCTGTTAAGGGGTAAGTCTGCGTTCGCAACTAATAACGTAATCATGGGCGAATATTGGCTAGGCTATAAAACGCCAATCGAGGTAAACATTCCAGCTACCGCCATCAAAGAAATAATTCGCATTAACGAGGAGCCTGTTCAGTTGCAATATGAGAAAGACTCTTTAACGCTGCACTATGAAAACGGACGGTGGCTGTCTACAAAGTTGCTCGCCTTAACCTGGCCCAAAGTTTCGCAAGTGCTCGAAATGCAAGGGGACATGAAACCGATTCCGGAATGGCTGCACGACGCTGTCGAATCTATTTCCCGCTTCACGGACGAACTGGGCAGGGTGTATTTTAGGGGCGGCAAGATATCGACAGGCGCTAATCCCGAGGAGTCCCGCTGTGCGCTCAATACAAGCTCCACACTGCCCGAGGCGTTGTTTTCCTACAAGCACCTGCTAAAAGTGCTTAAAGTCGCTACAAACGCAGATTTTGAGCGTTATCCTGCCCCTTGCCCGTTCCAGGGCGAGAACATGCGTGGAGTAATCGTAGGAATGCGGCAGCAATAATGGAAGACGAACCTAAATTCGAAGTCTACGGAAAGCGTTCCGATAGCGTAGGACTTTTCTGGAGCGAGCCTAAGAAGATCAAACCCCCGCCTAAGGCGGCAGTTAAACGCATCCCGCCAGAGCGCACATGGGAGCAAGAGGATTACTTGCCTTACTTGGAAGAAGCCCGAGCTCACAAGTATAACCTTTTCACAGACGAAGAATTGGCCGCGGCTGCACAAACTAATGAAAAGCTTGTGTTCGACATTGAGTGCTTTCCTAATTATTTCCTAGTGGCTTTTAAAAGCATTGAAACAGGCAAGAACTTAATCTTCGAACTAAACCCGGAAGTCCAGGAGCTCGAGTTAGAGAAGTTAAAATGGGTTATGCAAAGCTTCACGCTTATGGGTTTCAACTCTAAGTATTACGATTTGCCCATGCTCGCTATTGCGTTCACGAAAGCGAACACTGCCACACTGCACAAAGCAACGAATGAAATCATCAACGACAATGAGCCCTGGTGGACAATACTCAGACGCTACAATGCAAAGCGTATTGAATGCGACCATATTGATTTGATGGGAGTAGCTCCGTTGCGAGCTTCGTTGAAAGTTTACTCCGGACGACTGCATTGCGAAAAGATGCAAGACTTACCTTTCCTTCCTAGCGTAGCTTTAAACGAGGCACAGCAAGACATTGTCCGTTACTACTGCCTAAACGATTTGGAAAACACTGAGCTTCTTTACAGAGAGCTCGAGCAGGAAATCGAATTGCGTGGAAGTTTAGGCGTTCAATACCAACTGGACTTGCTGTCTAAATCAGATGCGCAAATTGCGGAAGCAGTTATTGGAACTGAAATTAAAAGAGTAACTCCCTCCGACATTAGGGTTCCGGAATGCCAGCCGGGCGCAGAGCTTAAATACATTCCTCCCAGTTTCATTTCGTTTAAGTCGCAAGTAATGAAAAACGCTCTGGAGCTTATTAAAGGAACGGTCTTTAAGCTAAGCGAGCATGGGTCTATGACGTTGCCCGAGGAGCTTGTTAATTACGACGTAACTATAAACGCCACATCTTATACAATGGGAATAGGTGGTTTACATTCTAAAGAAAAAAATCAAAGCGTCTATTCAGACGATGAGTTCTTTATTGTAGATAAAGATGTCGCGTCTTATTACCCGAGCATTATTTTAGGCTGCGAATTATACCCGGCTCACTTGGGCAGAAATTTTCTTACTGTCTACAAGACAATCGTAGACAGACGTTTGAAAGCTAAGCGTGAAGGGAACGCCCTGGAAGCCGACACTTTGAAAATTACCATCAACGGAAGCTTTGGTAAATTTGGCAGCAAGTATTCAGTTCTGTATTCTCCACAGTTATTAATCCAAGTTACTGTAACAGGGCAGCTCTCGCTTCTAATGCTTATTGAAAGGCTCGAGCTCCAGGGCATTCAAATCGTTAGTGCGAACACCGACGGGATTGTTATTAAATGTCGGCGCAAGGATAGCGAGCTTCTTAAAAGCATCACTAAACAATGGGAGCTTGAGACAAACTTTGTCACAGAGGAAACGCCTTATCGAAGCATCCATAGCAGGGACGTTAATAACTACCTTGCGCTTACTGAGCAGGGCTATTTTAAATCCAAAGGCGCTTACTCGAAAGCTAGCTTACGAAACAATCCTACAAATCAAATTTGCGTAACTGCAATCGAACAACTGCTTTCGAACGGAACCCCTATTGAAGTTACAGTAAGACAATGCCGTAACTTGGCAGAATTTTTATCGGTGCGCACAGTTAAGGGCGGAGCCGTGCAAGTTAGCCCGCAAGGTAATACCTACTTAGGCAAAGCCATACGTTGGTATTATGCAAAGGACTTGGAGAGCGAACTTGTCTACGCTATGTCCGGCAATAAAGTGCCCCGTTCGGAAGGTGCTTTCCCTGTTATGCAACTGCCTAAACAATTCCCCGACAATGTAGACTTTGATTGGTATGTGGGTGAAGCTGAAAAAATGCTCCAGGAAGTAGGGTGCAGCTAGTCTTCTTTGTGCTCCCTTTTTAATTCCTTTGTCAAAGAGTCTAGAGCATCTGCTAATCGTGTAGCAGACTTGTGGTGATCTTGAATCATTTCTCTGCGCTCCGTTTTAGAATCATCTAAAATGTCTTTAATGAACTTCTGGTTCGTCTTATCTTTACGATTCATCAAGTTGATGAAAAAAGTAAAAAGGATAAACCCAGCGAAGAGAACTAGACCCAGGAGCCCCCCGTGCTCCGCCCATAATGCTTCATTACTTCCCATGAAATTTTTCTATTGTTTTCCAAAGATGAAACGTGGTTAGAGCGGTCGCTGCAAACATGAACAGTCTCAAAGTTGATTGAATTTCTGTAGCTACGAAAGGCAGATGTCCGGTGTGTGCCGCCACAGCAAAACACAGAGTGCCAAATCCTAAAACAGCCTCAGCCCACAACTGCCATTTCAAAGCGCCTGTAAGCAAACTGCCGTCCCCTTTTAAGTTCTTTTGATGGCGAGCGAATTTGAATGCCACGAAGCCTGATAGCAAAACGGTAAGGGTGCCCAGCACTACAATGGCGGATGTAATTATGATTGTCATGTGATATTTAAGCGTTTTTCCAGTCGCTCTATTCGCTGTTCTAAATTTAGTTCCTTGCTAGGGTAAACTTCATTTGCAGGAGAGCTCATGTGGGATTTTACTAAGCCCACAAACCAACTTCTATCCACAAGCTTGCCCGGACAAGTCTTAGAACTTTTAGGATCTTCCCTGTGGAATTTAATTGTTTCGGAGTTAGCAGTAAGGCCTTTAACTTTTAAAATAGACGCGACGACTTTCGCAGTAGTGTTCATGCAATTATATCCGCGGCCTGTCGTGGGATCTTCAACGTCATAGTTACCTAAACATTCTATTCCTATGCTGTCCGAGTTAAAACTTCGAGCATGCACACCCCTGCGCCACAAAGATGACAAACCATAAACTTCATCGTCGTCTGTAAAAAGATGCGGTCCGGCAGACCAAGCTAACTCCTTGCCATAGTAACTCGCAAGGTTCTTCATGTGCTGCACAGTCCACCCGTTAGGTCGCTGCGCTAAGTTAGGGTGAGCTGTGTGATGCACAGTGACCCGCTTCGCCCAGTCCAGTCCGCTTTGGCTAAAACTATTGTTCAGGTATTCTTCAAAGCGTTCAGGTGTCCAGTGCAAGCCTACTAATTCAAAGCCCATTACTTTTGTGCTTCTATTGGAATTGGATCTTCTTCTGGCTTGTAACGATCTAGAATTGCAATGAACTCGACTCCACCCTTTGCGCTGTAACGTGCTTCTACTTCCGGAGTGCTAAATCCTATCGTAATAGGAAAAGCGGCTCGCTGTTCTGCTGTGCAGCTCGGCAGCAATAAAAAGCAAGACGCGAGCAGTAAGGGCAAGTGCCCCTTCTTTGTTAGCAATTTGGCTTTTAGTTCTTTGCCATACTTTGTAACAAGCCAGGCAATAGTTGTAACGAGAGTCAGGGCTATCCAGTTAATAGCTTCGCTAGCTCCCTCGACTGGGAGCTTGTATTTTTCAACTAAGTAAAAAACGCCGATGACAATAACGTGTCTTAGATATGATAATAGCGGGTTCATGAGCGCAGTATTACCCACCTTAAACACGTCGTCAATTCTTCTTATGTAACGACGTAACCCCTTTTAATAACCTTACACATAAATGCTTTTATTTCCACAGTTGCCGCGGAAGCCGAGGAACATAAAAACTGAGCGGGGCTAACGATGTCCGGAGATATATTAATGTTGATTGTGTTTGTTACACCGACGTTCACTGTGCTTGCTGCTTTAACGTATTGCTGTCCCACGTAAAAAACGTCGCGAACATTTCCCGTCCCTTGAGCCATCTCAAGTTTGATACTAAATTCTTGGTCTGCTACCGTAGTGGTTACTTCCGCATCAATTCGAATGTCTACCAAGTCGCCCGCACTCAATTGAGTGAAATCAAACGCATCTGTAACGTCGTCCCAGACATCAGTCACAGAATCGGGGAGCCTTTTATACGTGTTAACTCCAAGAGCGTTATTAGTTAAAACAGTCCACGCTCCACCCGCTGGAATACTAACTGGAGTTATGGCGGTAGCTGTGTCGCGGTAATCAAAGATTCCGACGTCAAAGATGTCGTCTGTTCCGCAAGGAGCAGATTTCATTTTGAAGAATCCGTTTACGACGCCAGCTGCGGCAGGGATAGTGAATTTTTTTGCTGTAATAGGCATAATATTTTTTGGTTGTTAGGTTATTGAATAGGCTGTGGAGTATCGTCTGCGCTTAGTCCTACACCTTCCGCAGAAGACATTCCAAGCAATTCGTTTCCGACACCGGAGTCTGTGTCTGTCGTTAATCTAATCCATCCTTCTACGTCTGGCTGTATAGTTGCATACAAGGGCCAAGTAGCGAAGACCCATGTATTGACGCCATTAACTAAAAGAACTTCTCTATTAACCACCCTAGCGTAATAGGTATTGGTTTTAATAATAATTTCATTACGAAGAGAAGCCTCGGTAGTTCCTATGGGAATAATCTCTCCGGCATCAAACTCTTGCCCTGTCCACGTAGTTACCGTAGTGGTGAACGTGCCTCCGCTTGTATAAGTGTAAGGTTCGTAACTGTTTCCTCCGTCAAAGCTAAACGCATAGTCAGCGGAAGGGCTGTCCCCGTCTTCTTGTAATGCTCTGAAAGTTATTCTCCAGCCCGGATCGCCGTAAGGGAAACGAGCGATGCTTATCACTTGAATTTCCTCGGTAGGATTAACAATAGCTTTAGGCTGAACGGGCGGATAAATAATGGGAGGACTGGGCACTAGATCGTTTGAGAATCTGCCGTAGTTTTCAATGGTAGCTGTTATTTCAATTTCATCGATTCCTGAGTTTACAACTTTTGCAATACGACAAAGCTTTCCGTCAAAGTCTAACGGCCCAAATATGTAAGCAGGTTTTTCGTGGTCGTCCGAAATAGGTAAGTCAGTGGTGATGACTGTGCCTCCTCTAATCTGAACCTTGTTTTCATTTCCTAGTCCCGCAACCGGATCGACTAAGAAGGGTCCGTAAAAGCCTCCTGTTTTAGTTCTGAAATTTATATTATGATCCACTCCGCTTTCAAAAGTAGGAGGCTCCGAAAGAGTAATTTCACCTCCTCCTGTTATGTTTAAGACATCCCCGCCCTGGCCCCAGCGCATGATATCCGTTTCAACTTTAATCAAGTCGTTATAGGTTGCAGAAAAGCCAGCATGCGTAGTTTTGAAAGTTATGTTCTCCCTGTTATAAAACTCACTTGCCCACATGTAATTCGCAAGCTTCTGTGCTTGATCCCTGTTCGTTACTCCTCGGAGTTGCGTTTTCTTTGGGTTAAGTGCTGTCTGCTGTTCTAACGTAGCCGTGACAGTTTCGTCCTTCCAAGTTACTTGGTCAAAATAGGTAGCTTCCAATCCATCCTTGCCCTCTGTGTCGTAAACTTTCCTCTTAATTTTTAAACTGTTTTGAACAATATTACTTGAATTGAAAAGCATCACCGGAACGGAGCTGCCTACATCTCTAAGGACACTTATCTTTGAGCCCTGTAATAAAGGTGCTGAGCGACACACTTGACAGCACAAACGACAAGCGTCCCAGACTGTGGTCTTAGTATCAAACACCCAGTCAAAAGTTTCCAAAGCTGCATCCGCTTGATCCGCTGCTAACTTGAGAGCAGGCAAATCTAAATCGTCGTCGGTTAGTTGTCCTCCCCAGCTAGACTTCAAAATATTAACCATTGCCCAAATAGGATTTCTGGATGCAGCGGGCGCGAGCCATGCAGCTCCGTCCCACACAGCAAGCTTCCTAGTGGCTAAAACGTTAATCTTATTCGACACAGTGTTAGTCGACGCTCGAGTTTTTATATTTATTGTCCCGAGTGCAGGCTGTGAAAAGTTACCGCGAACCCCTCTCGCATAATCCCATTGAACCTTATCTGTGCCTGTGACATCTAAAAAAGCTTCGTCCTGTCTAATGCAACGAATTTCCCATCGCCCTTCCCTCGGCATGTTTCTTCCGACTGTCACTCGCTGGGGTTGATTGGTAGCATACCTCCTATTCAATAGGAAAACTCGATACCATTCGCCCGGATTAATAGGAAGACCTGCGGCATTAATTTCTCGAGCTTCCCATAAAACTTTAATTCCCACCGACCTCACGTCCCCTTCATCGTCCACATCGTAAGCGCCACCGGGCAAACTAAAATCAATTTCTAAATACTCACAAACTGTGTTAGGCGGATTGACTGCAAAGGGGCCAATGGCTCCAGGATAATCCTCTTGATTTGTTCCAAGTAAATTAATATCGCGAGCCTCTTGGCACACTGATACATTGTTATCAAATACTTCCACATTATCAAACCAGTATTGGATCTCCGAGAAGTTGTCAGCAGGGGTGTCTTCAATTAAAACGTTTTCGATATCAAACTCCCCTTGCCCCAGAGTAAGCACTTGATAAAGTATCTGCTTATTATTGCCCTCGTAACGAACGTAAGGCTGTGCAAGATATGTCGCCCATAATTTATTCCTTCCGTAAGCGTCTTCAATAGGACTGTTCAACCGGGCTTTGTTACGTCTTCCGTCAATTGAGGAAACTGGATCCGGAGTCCCTTGCGGATCCGTCATAGCGGGAATAGACAGGAATAAGAAAATTAGCACAACGACGATCACTACAATGATAGCGATAATGATGCTAATAGGATCAGCTACATGCGGAAGGAAGTGTAGCTTGTCCCCTTCTTGAATCTCTTCATCCCACTCACATCGAAGCGGGTAATAAGTTTTATCCCCTCTCCTAAGAACGCAAATCCAAGGGTCCTCTGCAAAGTTCTCTTCTCTGCGAGCTGCCCAATCTGCAATAGAGATAACGTTTTCCTCGATTACCACCTGAGTCGTATTCTCTGGATCAAAAGTATTCGCTGTGATGCTAATTATTGCCATGAGAAGTATTTTGCGTCTAGGTTTCTAATCTGTTTAATAGTGCTTATTTTTTCACACACTACGCCAAATTCTGTAGCGTGTAAACAGCCTTCATTTTCATTCAGCCAAATTCCACAGTGAATCGCTAAGCCGTTGCGACTAAAAGAAACGATGCAGTAATCTTCAGGCGCGGTTAGTTCACGGCAGTAGCTCTTAATCAATTCGTTCGAAGTTTCTGACTTTTGTGCAAAGGTAGTTCGCAAACTGTAATCGCCTGGCTCCATTATATCGCGACCCATTTGCTTGTAAAAATACCAAAGCAAACCCCAGCAATCGAATCCGTCTGGAGAACGACCCCCGTGAACATAAGAACAGCCGATAAGTTTAGTTGCTAAGGGCAGGAAATTTGTCGAGGGTGTAATACTCATTAGGATATTTAGCATTAATAATAGACTTGAAGGCGCACCTTGCGCTGGCAGATGTTAAGCTAATTTCTATATCCGATAACGTTAAACTTATGGGCGGATCGTTTTGCGGACGAGAAGTAACGTCTGAAGATAAGTAAACTCGATAGACGACTTTTGCCGGGCTACTTGTTTGAACAGGTATTCTATTTAACCAATCGCTTGCTTCACGGGTAACATTTGGAAAAGATAAGTTTAAGAATTGCGTTCCTTCTATAGAAGATTCAGGGAGCGACAACGCGAAAGCAGAAGCTTTGAAAACCACTAAATCGTTCCCAGTCGTTTCGCTGTAACCTTGGTAATCTTCTGGGCTGTTGACGATATTTATAGCGCCACCCTCTGGGTGGGATATGCTTAAAGTCTCCAGGATAGCAACGTCGCTTGGCGCTATTGTAGCAACTTCTTTAAGAGCTTCTGAATAATCTTCGTTCATTGTTTAGGATGTTACTAATAAGATTCCTTTCGTTGCGCATGCTGCTTCAACGTATGGCGTGTCCGGATGTGTTTGGTCTAGCTGATTTACAACCCAGCACGGATTTCCTCCGAGTTGAAGCTCCGAAATTCCAGACAATCCCGGAGCAGGTGTCACGTCGTCAATGAAGGCTTTTATAGCTGCGACTGAAAAATTACAGTCGCGAAGATTAATATAGTTAAAGGTTGAAGGATTAACAAAATTAAGAGCTGCGAGTTGAGGATTGTTATCTATTAGCATAATAGTGCGATTACTTGTTTTTCCTAATGTTAGTTCTTGGATGTTATCGTTAAAACTCAAGTCGAAAGTGTTTGTAGCTGCGGAACCCTCTCCCGCTATATCTAGTACATGTAAACTGCTCCAGTCCACATGACCATTACCGTTATCAAAGTTCATATCGAACGAAAATATCACAGTCTCCGCCCTGCACAACTCTCCTGGAGTTTCATGTTCAAAGGTGACGCTGGTTACTTGCGGCATGTAAGACATATTTATTCCGTTTTGCAGTACGTAACCCGCAGTCTTATACTTAAAAGCTAAGGTTGTAGGCTTTTCAGTGCGACTAATTCTACAAGAGGAGAGCTGCCCTTCTACCGGAATGAGAAGTGTAGTTCCTCCAAATTTGTCTGGCTCCCATTCATAAGTGTTATTCATATCAATGATCGAATTAACAGGCTCACTAGGGTATTCGTTTAAGTCTAAATATTTTATGAATCCCGCTGAGCTACCTGCTATGACCCGGACTGCCGTGTTAGGAACTGGAGTCGGGTCAGCGAGCGAAACACATTTCCATTGAAGCGTTCTAAAATATGTTTCCGCTGAAGTAGCGGGCATGAGTTTGACTAAAAAGGCGACGCTGTTATTTGTCGTGATTGTTCCATCCCACCATTGAACAGCATAGGGTCCTTGGCTGCTGCTAATAGCCGCGTAAGCATTTCCTCCAGTCGTTTTATTTGTATAAGTAACTTCTCGGATTGTAGCATCCGGAAAGGGCAAGGGTGAGCCAACAGACGTCAAGTTAAACAAAGCCAATTCGTCTGCGGATTGAACTTCAAAGAATTCAATGCTAGCACTAACGTCAACATTGTAAGGCGAATTATAAGAGAAAGAATAATCACTAACGAAGCGCACTTGGCACAGCGTCATCTCTTCCGTGCCTCCAATAGGGAGATCCATGAGAAACCAATCTATGCCTTCATTCAAATATATTTTCCAAGCGCCTTTAAAGATTTGGAATTTGCTGCCCAGGAAATTAAAATTCACCCTTCCTACTTCGTGGGACTTAGTGTAACGCCTCCTCTGAAACGTTCTTCCGTTTTCCATCCTCTTTCGAACGACTGGCGAAATGTTATTTACCTTTAAAGAAGCTGGCTGGGCTATGTTAAGATCGTTCCAGTTAATCATACTTTTATTTTCTAGCTATTCCGTAAGCGCCTTCCATAGCTGGAAGAAAACTGCCTCCGCCTAACGAGGCTTCATTAGTAAGTTCGTTCTTTGTTTGCTGCACAGCTTCGCGGATTAGAATTTGCATGTTACCCTCTGAGTCTGTTGATTGCTCCCCTGAAACTTCGCCCCGTGTTTGATTTATGATGGTGACGTTTCCTCCCCTTCCGGACGAGTCGGAATTTTTCTTTTGAGAAGCCATTCTGAACAAGTTTGTTTGCTGCTGTTTATTCAGAACCATTTCGCCGCTGTTGACGTTTGCAGTCAAGCGGTCTCCGGATGTGGACGTGCCCGGTATAATACCGCCCTGTGCATAACCGCCCACAGGTTGCGATCTAATAGCTTGTATTTGCGCGACACCTGCTGCGATAGCTCCTGCCGCTGCGATTGGCGCCAGCACAGGCCCTACATAGGGAACGCCTACTACGGACTTGTATGCTGCCACTGCGGAGGCATACATGTCGATGGTTGCTTGTGCAATAGCGGCAGCTTTCGCAATCTTAGCACCCTTCTTACCAAAGCTTGCCGCAAGCTGACTCATTCCCCCAAAGAAGTCAGACGCAACTCGGAGTGAAGTTTGCAAGCGCCTTTGCTCCATGTCGTCCAGCTTGCGGTTCGTGTCTGCTGTTATGCGTTGCTTGATTTCAGCTTTGCGCTGCTCTGTCATTTCCGTAGCATTGATGACAATCTGCATCCGCTCATTGTAGCTTCGCATTATTGCTTCTTCTTCTGTCATCAAGCTCATTTCCAACTGCTCAAACTCTTGCTGTCGTCTCTCCGCTTCCTGGGTAGCTTTGTCCACACCCCCTCCCGCCTTTTTCGCACTCTCAGGATCCTTAGTCGCTTCAAGGAACCTATTAGTAGCTCGAGCGAGCATGTCCGCCCGTTCATCCATGCTGATGTTAGCTTTCGCTCCAATCGCCTCCTGTGCTTTGTTAAGCTCAGCAGTTGCAACTTCTAACGGAGTTCTCAAATTCTCCTTGAGCGAGTCATAAGTTTTATCCGTAGCAGACTTGCGAGCTTCACTGTTGAACTCGCGCATGCTGTCGATAGCATTGTTAATAAGATTTAAAATGCCTTGGTGCTTTTCAGTTAGCTGTCCTCCTAACTTTAAATGGTCTTCGTATTCCTTTTTCTGTTTTTCAAGTGCGGCTAGCTTGTCATCTTCATAGCCTAGCATTATTTCATCAATGCGGCTTTGAGACTGCCGTATTTCTTTCGCGTTTATAATACGCTTGAGAAGTAAGCTACTATTGCTCGCGGCTTCTAGGATATTGGTTTTCCAGTTTTCAAATTCTTTGTTAGTGCTAATGGCAGTATCGCGAACGTTTCTTATGGCTCTGTCCAGGAGATCGCCGTTAGTGATGACATCCTCATACGCCCGCTTAATTTGATCGACCTTAGTCTTCCATTGCTCTTGTGTAATTAAGTTTCTTTTAAGCTGAACGTTTACCCTTTCGATTTGGGTTTGATAGTTAATAAGAATTCTTTCTTTGCGATCCAGCTTGCCAATGCTTTCATCCAAATAAGTCAGCTCCTGTTTTAAGCTAGCAATGCTCTTTGTAAATCTGCCGCCTTCAGCTATCTCCAAAGCTCTTTGCAGCTTCACGTAACGTTGCGCAGTTTCTAAAGCCGTCATTTGAGCCGCTTGGTTGCGCCTCCTTTGAGTCTCTATATTTTCTTCGTATCTGCGTTGCTGCTCCAGGGTGAGTCCTATTTTAGCGATCTCATCATTTGTCTGCTCTATGTAACCTTTACCCGTTAGGAACCATTTGAAAAACCTTTCCGGGCCTTCTGCCAAAGCTGTCCAGTAAGCTTCGCTAAATGCAGGATCGGAAATCGTGTCTGATATTCCGTTCATTGCATCAATCAGAAACTGACTAGCGTTCGTGGCTTTGTCGATAGACTCTGCCATTATAGTAAACGAGGCGCTTATCCTTTCGCTCGCTGGGCCAATTTCGTTAGCTGCAATCTTTGACGCTTCTGCAACTCTGCCATTTGAATCAGCGACTTGTTCAGTCAGCTTTTGGGTTTCTTTTAACTTGTCTCCGGTTATGCCGTAAGCTCCGTTCAAAGCTTCCGTTGAACGCAACGCCTTAACGAGCATTGAATCGTTTCCTTGGGTAGCAGTTCTAACTTTATCTAAAGCTCCGGCTAAGCCCTCTTGCTCGATTAGTGCGCGACCGCTCGACACACCCATCTCTTCATAAAGGAACTGTAACTCCTTGGAGGGGTTTACCAGTGCAGTTAGCGCGGCTTTGACTTGCGTCATTGCTTCCGCAGTTGGAACGCCCTGCTTAGTAAGCATCGCAGTGATGCCCAGGAGCTCGGACATTTCAACGCCCATGTTTGCAGCCGCAGCGGAAGCACGGGAAAAGCTCTTTGCCAGTTGCGGCATGTTAGTCTTACCCAGAACCACCGTCTCCATAAGCATATCGCTTACCTTAACCGCCTCGCTTGTAGATTTGCCGTAGCTGTTTAAAGCAGTCGTCAGCAAGTCTGTGGCAGTGCCCACATCTGTGATTCCCGCTTGTGCCAGCTTAGCTGCCTGGCTTACAAACGCGGCAGCATCCTGGGCAGCAACTCCAGCGGAGATGGCTTGATAAAAACCTCGCGCTGCATCCGTAGCGTCAACACCCAGGGTCTGTGAAAGCTTTAACGCTTGCATTCGAAGCCCTTTCATTTCGTCGGCCGTTACTCCCGCAATCGTTTGCACCTCGAGCATAGCTTTGTTAAAGCTAAACCAATTACGAGTTATCTTTGTAAGCGTCGCACCTACAGTGAGAAGCACAGCTCCCATTCCTACCATGCTAGCTGCCACAGCGCCAGCGGAACGTTTAACTCCGCCTAGTGATTCCTGTGTTCTTTTGCCTTGCCTGGATAACTTTTGCAACTCAGTGCGCGACTTAGCAACTCCTCTTGACTCTACAGTTAATCTTAGTCTTGCTACATCTTCAGTCATTATTCGTTGTGAGTGTGGTTAGGAAAACTAGATCGATTTGTCTTAATGCAGTTACATCAAAATCACTTAGCGTTGTTCCTGTTAAGTCAGTCCATGCTTTAATCTCTAGGTAAGTTAGTGGCTCAGCGTTTTTAAGTTCTTTGTAAAAGTGAAATAGGTAACTTAAATGCTCGGGCAGTTTAGATCGAATTAATTCTTTAGGCTTTATCCCAGTTGTCTTGTAGACTTGCTCTAAGTGAGCTAGCTTACTGACTTTTGAGTTTTCCGGATATTTCTGGAGCTCGAACTCTTGCTTCGCGAAGTTGCAGATTTTGTCGAGCTCCGCTTGATAAAATTTCTACGTTGCGCAGAAGCCTCGTCAATTTCTTGTGCGAGAACTGGAGCATCCCGTAGAACTTTAATAACATTAGCTTTAGAACATTCATAAGGTGTCCCGTCGTCGTTTTTAAAACTCCAAGCTACAACTAATGAAGCTAGTAGTTCGGTGGTTAGTCTGTCAGCTTTTTCCGGGTCGTTGAAAAGAGCCTCGTCCGGCTCTTCGTCTGCGTGGGTGTCTAGCATTGCTTTTCGGAAAAGGCTTTGCGCTTTTTTAAACTGTGTCGAATCGATACTTACGATTTTGATCCAGTGCTCCGTTTTATTTCCCTCCACATCGGTCAAAGGGATCTTAACTCCGGCATTGCCGAGCTCTGATGTGCTGAATAGTTCTAGGTCTTTCATTGGTCTTTTTTTAATTAGTGTGCGTTATTAGATTAGGAATACGCACCCCTCCGTTGTTCACTACTACTAGACAGAACCGTTAGACTGCCGAGCGATCGATTTGAATATTGCTTTCCACAGTTACGTCATCGACGAGTGCTTGGAAAGGAAGTGCCAAAGTAATTGAGCCCTCACCTGCTGTGTCCGGGTTAGCTCCTCCGGTGTAGGTAATGCGAGGAATAAGAACTGTGTATTTGTTAATGCCGTCGTTTAGTTCAAACTCCATGCTGGATTCTGTTTCGTTAAGAAACTTTTCAAGCAGTGTAGCGTTATCAAAGTAAACAGTCGCTTGCCCAGAAAGGTTAGAACGTCCGATTTGTGGAAGGATAGTTTTATCGCTGCCCACAACTAAACGAGATTCAAGTCCGTTCTCCAGAGTTAGCGTAAGCTCAGTAACAACTCCAATAAGAATGTCGTTCTCTTTAATAGCTCCAGTAAACCCGTTGAAAGGACAGTTCTCAGTCGCAGCTCCTAACGTTGCTCCAGCCGGAGCGGTGTCGCTGACTGCCATGTCTTGTCCTACAACTCCGAAAGTTCCAGCAAGAATCCCTTGAGGAGCTACTGTTAAGTTCATCGTGTTATATTCAATTCCTGTGAACAAGTGGTAAGGCTTGTCGCCCCCTCCTTGATCTGAGAAGTGTCGCATAACAGAAAAGCTACGACGTGCAACGCCCGCTTTAAGTCTGTCGATTCCAGCACCCCCTCCGTCGACTTCCCAAGTCCCGAGAGTTACTGCTTCTAGTTGCGTGTCGAATGATCCGTAACTTAGCTCAAAAGCAATGTCCCCTGAAATAGTTCTGGGGCCATGTTTAGAACAGCCAATTTGGCGGTCCTCTCTAAGTTCCTCGGATAGGCTAATGTCCTTCGATAATCCTATGGTGACGCCAGTGTGGCGCACCTTGTCGAATGAAGGCGTTGCAGGAGTTGTCCCGTAGGTAGACTCGAGCACTTGATATAATGCGTGGCGTGATGCGTCTGACATAGTTTTATGGTGTTTTAGTTTTAATTGATTGCCCTAATGAGGCGTGAATACCAAATCACCGATACAGGTATCCTGAAAAAGTTGTCGCTTACGAACCCGCTCGATCTGCCGCATCCTACTATCACAACTTCTTGGCCACTGTAACTTAATCGGCGCCCGGCTGTAAAGTAACTTCTAAAAGAATCAGCAACGTCTAAAGCTTGTTTCTCACCTTTACCCAAAGGAAGAAAAACATCTACTTGCAAGATGCCCCTTATATCATCTTCACCCCCGTCGCCTAAAGTTGCAACGTCTGGGATGTCTGGGATGTAATTAAGCCCGAGCCAGGGTTCATTATGATTAGGAGCTTCCGGGCTGTTCTCCCCGACGATAGTGTAGTTCCAATTCGCTGCATTCAAATCAACGACTGCTTTAATTAATGCGGATCTAACTTTGGAGCTCATTTGACTAATTTTTTAAGATGCTTTTTAATACGAATGACATTCTTCCGCATCATTCCGCTAGGAGCTTTTTTACTAAATCCTTTTGCATTTACTTTTGCAGTAGGCCCGTTCCAAAGTCCATACTCAGCGACCCTGGCATAAGGAAGGTTATTGGTCATATGAACGTCGTCGCCGAACATGCCTAAGTTGCTAGAAATTTCCTGCATTGCAGCATTCCCTCCTTGGCTAGCTGTGCTAATAACTTTGTCATTAGGTCGACCTACGCTAGTCTGCCAGTTGCTTCGAAGCAATCCTGTTTGAACAGGCGTGTCTAATATAACGGCAGAAAACAATTTTAGGATGACGCCCCTTCTTATCCTATCCACTTGAACAAGGGATTTGTTTCTGAAGTCAATTATGTCTCTTTCAAAGCTCATGGGTTAATATGCTGAGTCCATTAGAGTTGGTGTTGCATGTAGATAGTGCGCTCGTCGTTCATTAGTCTAGTGGACCGTCCGTGTCGAATACTGATGGCGTTCCTCCGCTTGGTTCGTTTGTGCCATCGTTCACCCCAGCGTTGTCGTC
>Ga0115547_1000335_pt1 | contig 31549 bp, 29 predicted proteins | sample COGITO_mtgs_1004_3_FD_87185 | JGI IMG/M metagenome (GOLD analysis project Ga0115547, IMG submission 87185) | Pelagic marine microbial communities from North Sea - COGITO_mtgs_100420 | ecosystem: Environmental > Aquatic > Marine > Epipelagic | place: Germany:Helgoland, sampling site Kabeltonne...
CATGAGCAAGTCGCCACAGAGCATTACAGAATCAACCTTGTTCTATTCGACAGCCAAATTCGCCACCCGCGTCCAATAACCACTGGGACACATAGTCGGCAAAACTGCGTCTAATGACCAAGTCGTAGGAACCATCAGACCTGTTACTCACCGCCGCCGAAGCCTTGGCAAAGGTGGTTTGCACCACTCGACCAGAGTTTGGCGTGGCCGCATCCCAACCTTCAAAATCATAGATACTGGATTTTTTTAGCAGAGTGGCAACAGCCACACCGCGCAAATTAATACAGGTCTGGCCACCACTGACATCAACAATCGAAATATGGCCCTTTAAAGATTCCCTCAATGCCGCTTCTAGGCTGGCTGGATCACCGCCCTCTTGCACAATCAGCCACTCACTGGGCCCCAGCCAATAGATACTAATGTTGCCATTACGTTGATAAGTGCCAGGTTGCAGTGGCAGCGCCACATCTAAGGCCTGAGCCACTGCAGCACAAAAGTGGCTGTCGTCGGCATCACCGCGCAAATTCAAATGGGCACTGAGCGACATTTCTTTGATCACCAAGTCACAGTCGATCTGATCGTTAAAGACGCCGTTAGGGGCGCTGCTTTTATTAAACGCGCCATGAAAATAATTCAGCGGCGATTCAAACTTGATGGCATTAGACATGGTGGCGCTCTCCCTTTGGATCATAGAAAACCGAACTGACAATTTCTGCGGCTATAGTGCGGCCATCGGCCAAGGGGCAATGGACTATCTGCCCGAGCCTACTATGCCCGCCTTTAACCACTGCAAGGGCGATGGAATGTCCTAAACTGGAACTGTAATAGCTCGAGGTCACATGACCCTGCATGGACATAGGAATTGCCTGTTTGGCATCAAAGACAACCTGCGCGCCCTCGGGCAGTACAGTCTCAGCTTCCAAGGTTTTCAAACCCACCAGCTGCTTACGGTTTTCCCGCAGCATATCGCTGCGCTGGAGGGATCGCTTGCCGATAAAGCTAAAGGTTTTTTGCTTGCCCACTACCCAATCCATGTTCATATCTGCGGGGGTCATGGAGCCATCGGTATCTTGACCAACAATAATAAAGCCCTTCTCGGCACGCAGAACATGCATGGTTTCAGTGCCGTATGGGGTGATATTAAATTCTTCACCGGCGGCTATTAGAGCTTCCCAAACATGGCGGCCATAATGAGCTGGCACATTGACTTCGTAGGAGAGCTCACCGGTAAAGCTGATGCGGAAGATTCTCGCTTTAATGCCCGCCACAGTGCCATCGCGCCAATCCATAAACGAAAAAGCCTCGTTGGACAGTTCTATATCGCTGCAAACCTTGGCAATCACTTTGCGCGCATTGGGACCAGTCACCGTTGCCGTGGTCCAGTGATCGGTCACCGAGGTGAAGTAAACCTGAAGTTCGGGCCATTCGGTTTGCTGCCAGAGCTCAAGCCATGCCAATACCCCAGCGGCACCGCCAGTGGTGGTAAACATCAGATAGTGATTCTCTCCCAGACAGGCACAGACACCGTCGTCAAAGATCATGCCGTCTTCTTTAAGCATTACTCCGTAGCGACATTTTCCCGGGGCTAATTTCAAATAGGAGTTGGTATACATGCGGGTAATAAACTCTGCCGCATCCGGACCCTGAATATCAATTTTACCCAGGGTAGTGGCATCTAAAATACCGACGCTATTGCGCACTGCGAGGCCTTCGCGGTTAACCGCGTCCTGCATGCTCTCGCCCTGGTTTGGGAAGTACCAGGGGCGCTTCCACTGGCCGACATTTTCAAACTCGGCGCCCTGATCTACATGCCAGCGATGCATGGCGGTGTAGCGTTCAGGATCAAACAGATTATTCACGTCGCGCCCGGCGATAGCGCCAAAGGTCGTGGGCGTATAGGAGGGTCGAAAGATTGTAGTGCCGGTCTCGGCAATACTCTGATCCAACGCATTAGCCAAAATAGCCATGCCGTTAATATTGCCCAGTTTACCCTGATCTGTACCAAAACCCAGAGCGGTGTAACGCTTCACATGCTCAACGGATTCAAAGCCTTCACGGACCGCCAGCTCAATGGCACTGGCACTGACATCCAACTGAAAATCAACAAATTGGCTCGGCGCTCGGCTAGTACTTTTGGTGTGAGGCACCAAAAATAATGCCTGCTGTGGCTGCTCTTTAAACTCTTCAACAGCGCAGGTTGGGAATTGAGTACTGCCCTCTCCATGACCAGAGCGATTGGCCGCACCGGCACCAGCGCTAGCGCCCTCGGCCAGACAGCCCGCTAGATCAAAGGTGCCTCTGCAGGCTCCCGCTGAACGCTCTTGCTGCTTTGACTCTCCCGGTCTAAAGCCAACAATGCTCTCATCCCAAACCGGTTTGGCACCTGTATGGGAGCTTAGGTGAACCGCTGGGCTCCAGCCGCCAGAACAGGCGATCAAATCGCACTTTAAAGGTCGCACGGCACCGGTTACCTGGGTACCCGATTCATTGATCGGCGCGATCAGAGCACGCTTAACGCGCTTGCTGCCCTGAGCTTCGATAAGTCCATGGCCGGCAATTACATCTATGCCCAACGCTTTCACCGCGGCGACAATATCGCCACTGGGATCTCTGCGCGTATCTATCACCGCAACCACTTCACGACCGGTCTGGTGCCAATCTAGGACAGTCTGGTAGGCATTGTCATTAGTGGTGAAGAGCACCAGCTTATTGCCGGGGGCCACGCCATAGCGATTGACATAAGTAGAGACAGATGAAGCCAGCATGACGCCGGGAATATCGTTATGGGCAAACACCAGCGGACGCTCAAAGGCACCTGTTGCCAGCACTACCTGAGCCGCTCTTACCCTGTGCATGCGCTGACGCACTTCGTGGGCCGAGGTCAGCCCCAGATGATCTGTGCGACGCTCTAAAATGGTTAAAAAATTGTGGTCGTAATAACCAAACACGGTGCTTCGCGGCAGCATCTGCACATTCTTATAGGCCTTAAGTTCAGTCACCAGACTGGCGACCCAATCCCTGGCTATAAGCCCATCAATCAACTGCTTTGAGGCCAGCAAGCTACCGCCAAACTCAGACTGCTCGTCGGCAATAATCACCCGGGCGCCTGTGCGTGCAGCTTCACGAGCGGCGACTAATCCCGCCGGACCTGCTCCCACCACCAACACATCACAGTGCTGATTGAGCCGGTCATAGCTGTCGGGATCGGCTTCCACTGGAGTGGCTCCCAAGCCGGCAGCCTTACGAATAAAATGCTCGTAGGTCATCCAGAGTTTTTTCGGGTACATAAAGGTTTTGTAATAAAACCCAGGTGGCATCAGGCGACCAAAGACGCCGATTATACCCATCACATCGAAGTCGACACTGGGCCAGCCATTGACACTGGACGCTTCAAGACCCTGATAGAGTTCTACCTGAGTGGCTTTTAGATTGGGCACAGTGCCTGCCCCTGAGCCCAGCTGAATAATGCCATTGGGCTCTTCGGCACCATGGCCAAAGATTCCTCGGGGTCGGGCATATTTAAAACTGCGACCCACTACATTGACGCCATTGGCTAGCAGCGCAGAAGCCAGAGTGTCACCGGCGATGCCCTTTAGGGCCACACCATTAAAGGTGAAATCAATAGCGGTGCCTGAATGGGTCGGCAAACGATTAGGGCTCACTCGATTAGGACTCATGAATCAGCTCCAGTAATAGTTGGCTGGGTACCGGTTTTATAGGTTTCTAAAATCTCATAGGTGACTGTATTGCGCGTGGCATTGAAATAGCGTCGACAACCCACCGAGTGATACCACATCTCATGGTGTATACCCCGGGAATTGGTGCGAAAGAACAGGTAGTCACCCCACTCTTGGTCGTTTAGGGCTTCAGGCTCCAGAGGACGAACTATGTGGGCTTCGCCGCCATAGCTAAACTCTTCCTCGTCGCGATGTTCCATACAGTGGGGGCAATGGATTAGTAACATATTTTTCTCATAATCTTAGGCCTTTCATTTCAAGTTCAGACAATTAGTGAGCCACACCAGCAGCGCCGTGTTCATCAATTAGCGCGCCAGTATTAAAGCGGTCAATATTGAATGCCGCAGCCAGTGGATGGGGACGGTCATTGGCCACAGTGTCAGCAAATACATAACCGGAACCAGGGGTCGCTTTAAAGCCACCAGTGCCCCAGCCGCAGTTAAAGTAGAGCCCGTCGACAGAGGTCTTACTGATTATCGGGCAGGCATCGGGACAGGTATCGACAATACCGCCCCACTGGCGATTCATACGCACCCGACTAAAGGCGGGAAACAGTTCGCAGATGGCTTGAATGGTATGTTCAACAACATGAAAAGAACCGCGCTGACCATAGCCGTTGTAGCTGTCGACGCCGGCACCAATCACCAGATCCCCTTTGTCGGACTGGCTGATATAACCATGCACCGCATTGGACATCACCACTGTATCTAGGCAGGGTTTAACCGGTTCAGACACCAAGGCCTGCAATGGCCGCGACTCTACCGGCAATCGCAAACCGGCCATGGCCGCTACCACACTGGAATTACCGGCGGTCACACAGGCCACTTTACGCGCACCTATAAATCCACCAGTGGTTTCAACGCCCACCACGGCGCCGTCTTTGCGACGGATACCGGTAACTTCAGTTTGCTGAATCAGATCTACACCCAGTGCATCGGCACCACGGGCATAGCCCCAGGCCACGGCGTCGTGACGGGCAGTACCGCCGCGAGGCTGCCATGAGGCACCCAGTATCGGATAACGGCTGTTAGGGGAGATATTGATTAATGGCGCGATCTCTTTAATGCGCTCAGGGCTGACCACTTCGCCGTCAATACCATTGAGACGATTGGCGTTAACCCGCCGTTCTATATCGCGCATATCCTGCAGGTTGTGACCCAGGTTAAGCACGCCGCGCTGACTGAACATAACATTGTAGTTAAGTTCTTGGCTCAAACCCTCCCAGAGTTTTAGCGACAGATCATAGAGCTGCGCCGCTTCATCCCAGAGGTAATTGGACCGAATAATGGTCGTGTTTCGGGCTGTATTACCACCACCCAAATAGCCTTTTTCGATCACCGCAATATTGGTAATACCATGGACTTTGGCCAGATAATAAGCCGTGGCTAAACCATGTCCACCGCCGCCCACAACAATCACGTCGTAGTCTTTTTTCGGGGTTGGACTGCGCCAGACTTTCTGCCAGTTTTCGTGATAGCTCAGGGCATTTTTTAAGAGGCTGAAGGCGGAATATTTTTTCATGTGAGACGGTCGACCCAATAGCGGTTAATAGCCTCCATTGGAGCAAGTTGCAGGCACCAGCAACTAGAAGAAAACTGACAACCTCAGGGCCCAAAAACGACAAATAGCCTTAAAACCCTAATAATGGCAGTTAAATTCAAGCTATAGGCCAGATATGTTGTATATAACTGCCGTCGATCTTACACTGCAATGAACAAAAATAATTAAAAATTAATTAAAAAAAATAAGGCTCTCAGCATGCCTAAAAAAGTCAGCAAAAATAAAATATCCCCAAGCTTATCAGTGGGCTTTGTGCTTATGCCGAGCTTTACTCTGCTGCCGTTTTCCGCCTTTATTGACGCGCTTCGTTTGGCTGCGGATGAGGGTGATCAGAGTCAGCAAATAAACTGTCATTGGACAGTAATGGGGCCCAACCTTGAGCCGATTTCTTCCAGCTCTGGGGTCCAGGTTAAGCCCTGGGAAACCTATCGCGATCCAGAGGAGTTTGATTACATAGTGGTGGTCGGTGGACTACTGCAAAAAACCCTACATGGCAGCCAACATGTGATCGATTATTTGCAGCAGGCGGACCGCGCCCATGTGCCTATTATTGGTCTCTGTACTGGTTCTTTTGCGATGATTCGCGCCGGGCTCATGCACCAGCGGCGCTGCTGTGTCAGCTGGTTTCACTACAAGGATCTCGCCGACCATTACAGCGAGGTTATTCCGGTGGCAGAGCAGCTATTTGTCGACGATGGCGATCGCATTACCTGCGCCGGTGGTGCTGTGGCTGCGGATCTAGCTGGCTACATTATTGAGCGACACCTGGGACAGAGTTGGGCACGTAAAAGCTTGCGTATTTTAGTGATGGATAACCCACGACCAGCCAATGCCCCACAGCCGCAACCGGCATCGGATTATCAGGTCAATAACAGGTGGGTTGCACGAGCGCTATTGTTGCTTGAGCAAAACCTCAGTCGCGCTCTTTCTACCGATGAAATTGCCAGTCGACTGAATATTTCAAAACGACAACTTGAGCGTTTATTTATTGCCGAAACTGGGGATAGCTTGCAGAAATTTTATCGCAAGATTCGTTTAAACTATGGCCTTTGGTTACTGCAGAATACCCCGCGCTTAATTACCGACATAGCTCAGGAAACCGGCTTTGCGGATACAGCCCATTTTTCCCGCGCTTTTCGCGCTGCCTTTGATAAAAAACCCACGGAGTGTCGTGAGCGTTTAACCTAGCGCCCGAGGCTTTTTATTACCTGAAGCTCAGGGCTGTTTATTGCCTAAAGCTCAGGGCTGTTTAAACCTATCGCCCGAGGCCGTTTTAACCTAAGGCCCGACGCTCATTGCTCGGCGGTTTGCCATAGAGTTCACTGTAACAGCGACTAAAGTGCGGCGCAGTAGAAAAACCGCAACTAATCGCCACATCGATTACTGGAATAGAGGTTTGTAGCAGCAGCAGCCGTGCTCTGGATAGACGCAATTCGAGATAATAACGCGAGGGAGCACAGTGTAAATAGCGATTGAATAAACGCTCTAACTGACGCCGCGAAATCCCCACATAGTTCGACACTTCATCCAGCGTTAGAGGCTCTTCGACATTGCTCTCCATGAGGGTTACAGCATCCACTAAGCGCGGCTGACTGGCTCCAATCAGATAACGCAATGGCGCCCGCTGAGCGTCCTTTTCTGTGCGCACCCGATCACAGGTAAATTGCTCAGAGATCTGTTGCACTAACAGGTGGCCATGAATACTGGCAATCAGGTTAAGCATCAGGTCTATCGAGCTAATGCCCCCAGAACAGGTGTAGCGATCCCGGTCTATGGCAAATAGATTGGAAGAGAGCTGCAGCTTGGGAAATTCTTCGCGCATGCTGGCAAGGTTTTCCCAGTGAATGGTACAGCGATAGCCATCCAATAATCCGGCCTTGGCTAAGGCGTAAGTACCTGTGCAGAGGGCTCCCAGGGGAACCTTATTTTTGGCAAAAGCACGCAGACGGTCGCTGAGTAACTTGGTGCAATGCTGTTTAATATTGTAGCCGCCACAGACCATCAATATCTTTAACTCGGTGGCGCTGTCGAGGGCGCCATCAGGGCGAATTTCCAGCCCAGAGCTCGACAATACAGCCTCACCAGTCAAACTATAGGTTGACCAGCGATACAGTTCACGGCCACTAATACGGTTGGCCATACGGAGTATGCCCACGGCGTTAGCGAAGGTACTGAGGGTAAATTCGGGCATTAACAGAAACCCAATATTCAGGGTAACTACAGGTTCAACCTGCTCTACAGAGATATCATCGGACATTTTTAAAACGCCTTCTTCTGAGTGCCTCTTCTTGTGAGTGGCATCTGCCGAGTATAGATCAACAAGCTAATTTTTAAGAAGGGTTTTTAGCGTAAAAGCATCCGTTTTTCATCAAAAAAGATAACCCTTAGCGCCGTCGACGCTTTCTGCCTCCAGCGTTATCCACAACCTCTTTTACTGCGGGTCTAGTTACCAGAGAAAATAGATTAGGAAAGGGATCGGTTTTGTTGGGAAAGGCCATGGCATCGACAAAATAATCCTGAAATTTTGGCTCCAGAGCGGTCTCAATTTTCTCGATATTTTTAACCAGGGTTTCGATTACTTGACGAGACTGACGGTTTAACAGGGCAATCCGTGCACCGGTTCCAGCGGCATTGCCCGCAGAGGAAACCTCCTCCAAGACACAGTCTGGAATCAAACCCAATACCATGGCATGTTGCACATTGATATGGCTGCCAAAAGCACCGGCCAGACGGATACGTTCAATCCTGTCCGTGCCTATATGATCCATCAGCAATTTCACCCCAGCATAGAGGGCAGCTTTGGCCAGCTGGATTTGGCGAATATCATTTTGCGTTATCAGCATCTGGGCTTCGTCGTTCCCAGAAGCATGTAAAAGATAGGACCAGGTGCGATCGTTTTGAACCATTCTATGGGTACGATTAACCAGCTCACCGTCGACAATACCGTCCACTGTGACTATGCCTGCCAAATACATCTCGGCAACCACTTCAATAATGCCAGAACCGCAAATACCGGTGACGCCATGGCTCTCAATGGCGGCACTAAAGCCCTCTTCGTCAGACCAGAGGTCGGAGCCAATCACTTTAAAGCGTGGTTCCAAGGTTTCAGGGTTGATACGCACTCGTTCAATGGCGCCGGTGGCGGCGCGCTGACCGCAACTTATTTGGGCTCCCTCAAAGGCTGGCCCTGTGGGACTGGAGCAGGCCAGTAAACGCTGGCGATTACCCAGTACAATTTCTGCATTGGTGCCCACGTCGACCAGCAATGTCATCTGGTCCTGCTCCTGTGGCTCTTCAGAGAGAATCATACCGGCCGTATCGGCGCCCACATGACCGGCGATACAGGGCAATATATAGATCCGCCCGCCGGGATTAATCTTTAATTCCAACTCCGCAGCCGGCACTTCAACCGCCGCATCAGTGGTCAGGGCAAAGGGTGCGCCACCCAACTCCACCGGGCTAATGCCGAGCAAAATATGATGCATAATCGGGTTGGCCACTAGGGTGATTTCGAGAATATCTTCAACAGTGCCGTCGATTGCCTCGGCCACTTCCGCAAAGAGGCTGTTGAGGGCCTCGCGGATCACCACTGTCATTTCATCCGCCCCTTCCGGGTGCATCATCACGTAGGAAACCCGACTCATTAGGTCTTCGCCAAAGCGAATCTGCGGGTTCATTAAACTGGCGCTGGCCATCACTTCGCCACTGGAGAGATCACAGAGGTGGGCGGCGATGGTGGTTGAACCCACGTCCACAGCCACACCGTAGGCTTTATCGCGAAAACCGGGCCAGAGGGCAATGATCTGTTGATTGTTATAGACCGCGACTGTGATGGCACGCTTGCCTTTGGCCAGAACGGGCTGCAATGTTCTCAGCAGTCCGTTGTCGCAGCTCAGATTAGGCAGTTGCCATTCCTGCTCAAGAGCTTCAATCACCCGTTGCAGATCACCCTTGGGCACATGCATATCTGCTTCATCTACCTGCACATAGTAGAGTCGCGTAGCGGGATCCAGATGAATGTCGCGGTACTCCGCGTCTTTGCGCACAATCTGTCTGTGCACTTGGCTTTCGGGTGGTACATCAATGACTACATCGTCCAGCAGCAATGTATGGCAGCTTAAACGGCGGCCATTGGCGAGGGGGGCTTTGCGCTCGCCATATTTAATTTCTGTCGCGCAAACCGCGGACAGATGACTGCTGTCAGAATCGATTTGGTGTTTCGGAAAGGAGCCCTCAGCACAGATAATCTGGCAGCGGCCGCAGAGGCCACGACCACCGCAGACTGAGTCAATATCCACACCCAACACGCGCGCGGCATGAAGCAGCGGTGTATTAACCGGAAAACTGCCACGGCGTCCGGAGGGGGTAAAAACTACCTTTACCTGTTTATCCATCTCTTCCATCGCTTATCTAGGCTCTTTTCCTGCGGCCACCACGAACCCGCCCTTCCCCTTCAGGAACCGGCTCGCGATAGGCTTTAATCCAGTTGGCACAGTTGGGATCATTGCCCATCATCACGTCGCCACCGCGCACTGCCGCCATCACTTCTGCGTGCAGGGGGCTGGTAATGGCTGAGGTCATTCCTGCACCCATGGCCATCGTTAAAAAGGCACTGTTAATACCATTGCGATTAGGCAGACCAAAACTGACATTGGAGGCGCCGCAGGTGGTGTTCACCTTTAGTTCTTCACGGAGACGACGGACTATATGCATTACCTGGAGACCGGCGGTATTAATTGCACCAATGGGCATTACCAGGGGATCCACAATCACGTCACTGTAGTGAATGCCATAATCCGCGGCACGTTCGATAATTTTCTTGGCCACTTTAAAACGTTCGTTGGGATCTTCAGAGATACCGGTCTCGTCGTTGGATATGGCGACCACGGCAGCACCGTATTTGGCCACTAGAGGCAGCACTCGCTCCAACACTTCGTCTTCGCCTGTTACGGAGTTGACCAAGGCTTTACCCTGATAGACCGCAAGACCAGCTTCCAGTGCTTCGATAATCGAGGAGTCGATACTCAGGGGCACATCACTAATAGACTGCACTAGCTGAATGGCTTCAGCCAAAATACGCGGCTCGTCGGCCAGTGGAATACCGGCGTTAATATCCAGCATCTGGGCACCAGCAGCAATCTGAGCCAGGGCATCGGATTCGACGCGACTGTAGTCACCCACTTTCATTTCGGCGGCTAGAATTTTCCGCCCAGTAGGATTTATGCGTTCGCCGATAATCACAAAGGGCTGGTCAAAGCCGATTTTGACTTCTCGCGTGGCGGAACTAATCGTCGTGATGGTCATGCCGTTCTCCAAAAATTATCGTTGTGGATGCCAGGGAGTTCGACTTCCCAACACCTGTGTTTTTTGCACAATTTCAGCGATCCGCTCTTCCTGGCGATAGGCCATAATATGCACTCCGCTGGCGCCCTGAATCTCGCGAATCTCATTGATCATATCGATACAGATATTGACCCCTTCCTGCTTCTGATCCTGAGCACCGGCTAGTCGCTTAATAATGGCGTCGGGAATATGCACACCGGCGACATTATTGCGGATCCACTCGGCAGACTTGGCCGAGACCAGCGGGCCAACACCGGGCAAAATAAAGACTTTTTCATGTAGCCCCAAATCACGAGCTTTCGCCATATAGGTTTTCAGCATGTCGATATCAAAACAGTACTGGGTCTGGACAAACTGCGCACCAGCAGCGACTTTTTTGGCCAGTCGCAGGGGCCGATAATCAAAGGGTGGCGCAAAGGGGTTGGCTGCCGCGCCTAAAAATACCTGAGGGGGCGAGCGGATTTTACGGCCACTGAGAAACTGGCCATCGTCGCGCATACCCTTGAGCATTTGCAGGCTAGTCATACAGTCCATATCAAACACGGGTTTGGCTTCTGGATGATCGCCAGACTGCACACCGTCGCCGGTTAAACAGAGAATATTGGATACGCCCATGGCCGAGGCACCGAGCACATCCCCCTGTATGGCAATGCGGTTTTTATCTCTGCATGAGATCTGCATAATCATCGAGTAGCCGCGGCGAGTTAACAGCGCACAGATACCGACACTGGACATATGGCAGTTGGCGCCGGAGCCATCGGTGGCATTAATGGCATCAACATAGCCATCAAATAGTGCAGCGCGATCAAACACCTCTTGAGGGTCGGCAGAATCTGGCGGTGTTATTTCTGCGGTCACGGCAAAGTGACCGGCACGCAATACCCGCTCAAGGCGACCGGGGGAATTATGCCCCGGCAGGATTGGCAGGTTCTCTCCCGCTAGGGGTTCGTCTTCAAAGATCACAATGTCCCTCCAGGTGTCACACCCAACTTTTTACGCACTGCACGGAGCCAGGCACTGGTGCCTTTGAGGCGCACATCCACAGGGGCCTGAATCACTTGAATGGTGGACTCTAGATCGCCAACCCGCTTGCTACCCTCCCAGGAGGTCACCCAGACGCAGACCATACTCGGATCAACCTCACAGTTGCCGTTACTGCGGACGCCGCCACAGGGGCCATTGCGGAGGGTCTTGGGGCAGTTCATGGGGCAGGCCATGCCAGTTTCACCCAAAGTGCACTGACCACAGGACTGGGAATCGAACAAAAAGCCTTTAATAAGTTTTTCAATCGCGGCAAAACCGCGGTCCAGGCGCTGATAGCCGAGACGGTTAAATAGCGGATGCAGTGCAACCAAGCAGCTTTCTAGCCCTTGGTAGACGCGGCGCAACCAGCGGGCATTGTTAGCCGACCAGTAACGAACCTTCTTCAAGCGATCTCTGCTCTGAGGCCCTTGCCCGCGACCAGTTCTTTGATGTCGGCGTTGGAATAGGCCGCTTCGATAGCATCGGCAAACTGCTGGGCCAATTCCTGGGGGCTGCCCTCGCCTTCGATTGAACTGGTGACGCGACGCCAGTCTTCTAAATACTCTTCGCTGCCACCCTTACCGGCACGCATAGCGGCGCGATCTATAGCCGCCTGAAACCGATGACTAAGAAGCACCTTGCCACGGACTCGGCCACTTTTGACCAGAATCTGAGCTGGGATATCACGCCAAAATACTTCAATTTTTTGCATCAGGTTGCTCTCTTTTCATACTTATACAATCTTCAAGATCTGTTCTTGAAGACCATTTTCCAAGTCGCCATAACCGCTGTGTTCATGACGAAATTCCAAACCTAAAAACCTTGCCGCCGCTTGCGCTCTAACCACCAAGGCGGGATCCTCGCGCTGAGACAGATAGACCACCAGTTTGTAGTTGGCGAAGTACTGATCGGCCAGCTCTGGGTGCTTATCCAGCTTTAAACCTTTGATCATCAATCGATCAAAGTGCTCAACCAAAAAATCGGTTAGGTAAAAAGTGCCTAATTCCTGTTCTGCAATCTCGGTAAAACGCTCTTCACCGGCAAAAAAAGAATAACAATGAGCACCGGGCAAACGCTCCACAGAGTCACCGGCCTCTGCCAGGACTAAATCAATCTCGCCACCGGTACCGCAGTCTCCATAGGCAACAAAAATATGCCCATACTGACTTCGATTTTGGGCAATCTTTTCCCGCAATTTCTGGGGAATTAATTTTGGCCTGTTATGTAACTCGGCATCCAAACATTGCAGATCAATCTGGCTCCAACCATTGAGCTTTTGCAGCCAGACTATCTCGCGAGCAAGCGCTCCGCAAGCAATCACTAATAACTTTGCCGGCACGCCGGAATCAGTTATTAGGCTGTCAGTGGTCATTAGGCAGCCTCTAAAGCTCTGCGTTCCTGAACCAACCGAATAGCCGTAGTCGCTGCATCTGCCGCATCGCGACAGTAGGCATCCGCACCCACCGCAGTACCAAATTCTTCATTGAGTGGCGCACCGCCAACCATCACTATGTACTTGTCTCGGAGCCCCTGATCTTTGAGGGCGTCGATCACCACTTTCATATAGGGCATGGTGGTGGTGAGCAGAGCGGACATGCCTAAGATATCGGGCTTGTGACGTTCGAGAGCGGCGAGATATTCTTCGACGCTGTTGTTGATACCCATATCGTGAACTTCAAAACCTGCGCCTTCCATCATCATCGCCACGAGGTTTTTGCCGATATCATGGATATCGCCTTTCACCGTGCCAATCACCATGGTGCCCACGGGCTTAGCCCCGGTTTCGGCTAACAGAGGCTTGAGAATAGTCATGCCACCTTTCATGGAGTTCGCCGCCAGCAGGACTTCTGGGACGAACAGAATACCGTCGCGAAAATCTACACCCACTACGGTCATACCGTCCACAAGAGCTTCACCTAAGACGCGCTCTGGAGACCAGCCACGATCTAAGAGAATCTGTGTACCCTCTTCGATCTCTTCTTTTAAGCCGTCGTAGAGATCGTCGTGCATCTGCAAAACCAGATCTGCATCGGATAACTCAGCTAGTACAATATCGTCTTCTTCAGACATGGGTTTATTCCTCAAAAATCGGGCTTATTAGTCGAGCCTAGTAGTCGCGGTCGGCAAAAGAGCCTTTGCGACGAGCCATATAATCAATCAATGCTTCGTCAACCGCCGGATCAATTGCCGGTGCCTGATAATCATTGAGCATTTTTTTCCACAGAACATTGGCACGCTGGGCGGTGTCCAGAGAGCCGTCTACCTGCCACTGCTCGTAGCTATTATTGTCGGCTACAGTGGAGCGATAGAACGCGGTTTCAAAGTTCTTTAATGTGTGCGCAGAACCCAGGTAATGTTTACCGGGACCCACTTCACGGACGGCATCCAGAGCCTGACCGTTCTCAGACATATCCATACCCGACAGCAGCACAGAGATCATGCTGGCCTGGTCGCAGTCCATAATAAATTTCTCATAACCCATAGCCAGACCACCTTCTAACCAGCCAGCGGTGTGCAACATAAAGTGCACTCCAGCCAGGGCTGCGGTCTGCAATGTATTGGCGGCTTCATAGGCGGCCTGAGCATCGGGCAATTTGGAGCCTGTGAGACCACCACCACTTCTAAAGGGCACGCCCAATCGGCGGGCCAGTGCAGCAGCAGCATAGATAACTTGGCTTGGCTCAGGGGTACCAAAGGTCGGTGCGCCAGTGGCCATAGACACGGCCGCCGCAAAAGTACCAAAGATAACCGGTGCGCCGGGACGGCAGAGCTGAGTAAAGGCGATACCCGCCAGAGCCTCCGCCAGTATCTGCGTAACAGTGCCAGCAGTGGTAACCGGAGACATGGCTCCAGCAAGAATAAAGGGTGAGACGACTGTGGCCTGATTATTCCGCGCATAGACCTTGAGCGAGCCAAGCATGGTGGCGTCGTAGGTCATGGGGGAATTGACGTTAATCAGACTGGTGAGCACACAGTTTTGGTCGACAAATTCTTCGCCAAATACCAGCTTGGCCATATCCACTGTGTCCTGAGCGCGCTCGTAGTGGGTAACTGAGCCCATCAGTGGCTTGTCACTGTACTTAAAGTGGCTGTAAATCATGTCGAAGTGGCGCTTATTGACTGGCAGATCCACAGGTTCACAGATAGTGCCGCCGGAATGGTGAATTCCCGGTGCCATGTAGGCCAGTTTTACAAAGTTTTGAAAATCTTCAATTGTGGCGTATCTACGACCCTTATCTATATCGTGAACAAAGGGTGAGCCATAGGCGGGAACCAGCACAGTGCGCTTGCCGCCGATAATGACGTTGCGCTCTGGATTGCGTGCGTGCTGAACAAATTCCTTGGGTGCCGTGGCCTGAATAATCGAGCGACACAGACCTTTAGGGAAATGAACACGGGAACCCTGCACATCGGCGCCAGCTTCTTTCCACATGGCCAAGGCTTCTGGGTCATCGAGAAAGTCGATACCGATCTCTTCAAGAAGGATATCGGCGTTAGCTTCTATAAGCTGCAGATCCTCTTCACCGAGATATTCGAAAAAGGGAATCTTGCGCTCGATAAACGGCGCAGTTTTGACCACTGTATTGGCACGAGCTTCGCGGCGTCCATCACGGCCACCACCCTCTCTACCTGCTCTTCTGCGCCCAGTTGTTTCAGTCATAATCGTTCTTCCGTTGGAGAATTGTTTTCTCTCTTTTAATGGATCTTTATTGCCCGCATTCTGTGCCTGTTTAAGCACCGCCGCATCTGCTTTTGCGACGTGCAAATATCAGTTTGCGACGCACCTAAAAACTAGCTTCGCAAACAGCTATTTTCACCGTCAAAGGGAGACTCATCGATCACTGTCACCCGGTAGCGATCACCGAGTATTTCAATCTCTAATTCCGTGCCTATGGCACCGTAAGCGGCCTTGACCAAACCCAGGGCCAGAGACTTGTTGGTGCGGAAACCAAAGCCACCGGAGGTGGCACGGCCGACCAGAACGCCATCTTTATAGAGGCCTTCAGAACCTCGGGCGTCAGCATCGGTGACGCCATGAACTTCGAGGGTGGCAAAGCAGTTATCAAAGCCCTTCTCCTGCCAGGCAATAAGCGCATCTTTACCGACAAAATCGCACTCTTTATCCAGTTTCACAAAACGCTCTAATCCGGACTCTAGGGCCGAGTACTCGATGGACATTTCACGGGGAATCAAACGGTAGGATTTTTCGATACGCATACTGTCCATGGCGCGAATACCAAAGGGTTTAATATTGAACTCGGCACCAGCCTTCATCAGCTCATCGAAGATATAGTTTTGCATCTCGATGGGATGGTGCAGTTCCCAACCCAACTCGCCAACAAAGTTGACCCGCAACGCCTCAGCCTGGGCATAACCAATATTGATCGACTTGCCGGTGAGCCACTTGAAGTTCTCTTTCGACATATCGGTGTCGGTGAGCTTTTGCAGCAAATCTCGAGACTTGGGACCGGCGACAACCAGCACACCCATCTGAGTAGTGATTTTTTGCAGATTTACTGAGCCGTCTCGCGGTGCTAACTTGGTTAAATAGTCCCAGTCATGACGTTCTTGAGAACCAGCAAACACCAGGTAATAGCTATTTCTAGCACGTTTATAAACCGTAAATTCGGCTCGCACGCCGCCGCTTTGAGACAGCATATGGCAGAGACCAATACGCCCTACTGCCTTGGGAATTGTGTTAGCCAAAATACTATTGAGCCAGGCTTCTGAACCATGACCTGTGACTGTGCATTTAGAGAAGGCCGACATATCTAATACACCAACATGCTCATTCACATGGCGGCATTCCTGACCGACAAAATCAAAGTAGTTGGAGCGGCGGAAGGAATTCTTTTCCACAATACGGCCATCGGCCAGGGCTTTTGAATGGTTTTTATTCCACAGGGTATCTGACTTATCCAAGTCGGCATCCGACAGAGAATATCCGGGAGGTGCAAACCAGTTGGGTCGCTCCCAGCCATAGACCGAGCCAAACACCGCACCCAGAGCTTTCATGCGATCGTAGCAAGGGGTCGTTTTTAACGGCCGCGCCGCACCGCGCTCTTCATCTGGATAGTGATTTTTAAATACGTGGTCATAGGCTTCTTCGTTTTTACTGCGCAGATAGCCACGGCTTGCGTAGGGACCAAAACGACGGGGATCAACGCCCATCATATCGACAGTGGGCTCACCTTCGACAATCCACTCCGCCAACTGCCAACCGGCACCACCGGCTGCGGTAATGCCAAAGCTGTGACCTTCATTGAGCCAGAAGTTTTTTAAGCCCCAGGCAGGACCCACTATGGGATTGCCGTCTGGCGTGTAGGCAATGGCACCGTTGTAAACTGTTTTAACACCCACCTCTGCAAAGGCGGGAACCCTTGTCATACAGGCTTCAATATGGGGCATCAGGCGATCGAGATCACCATTAAATAGCTCGTATTCGGACTGATCGCTGGGACCGTCCATATAACAGCAGGGAGCATTTTCTTCATAGGGGCCAAGAATAAAACCGCCGGCCTCTTCACGGAGATAATAGCCGGCATCGGAATCCCGCAGTACGGCCTGCTCTGGCAGACCCTGGGCCTTGCGCGCGAGAATATCCGGGTGTGGGTCAGTGACTATATATTGGTGCTCGACGGGAATAACTGGAATATCCAGTCCCACCATCTCACCAGTCTTGCGGGCAAAGTTGCCGGTGCAGGAGACCACGTGCTCGCAGTGAATATCACCCTTATCGGTTTTTACGATCCAGCTATCATCAGGCTGCTGCTCAAGATCCAGTACGGCGGTATTGCGATAGATCTCAGCACCGCGAGCACGAGCGCCTTTGGCCAGCGCCATAGTCAAATCTGCAGCCTGAATATAGCCATCATCTGGATGCTGAATCGCACCAATCACGCCATCGAGGTTGGCCATGGGCCAGACCTCTTTCACTTGCTCTGGGGTTAAAAAGTTGACCTCTACACCCACAGTTTGAGCAATCCCTGAATAGTACTTGTACTCATCCATACGATCTTGGTTAGAGGCTAAGCGAATATTTGATACCACACTGAAGCCGACATCCTGGCCGGTCTCTTTTTCCAGCTCATGATAAAAATCCACCGAGTACTGGTGTAACTTACCCACCGAGTAACTCATATTAAACAGTGGCAACAGGCCTGCAGCATGCCAGGTAGATCCTGATGTCAGCTCTTTGCGCTCGACCAACACCACATCGGTCCAGCCCTTTTTGGCGAGATGATAAAGAGTGCTGACACCGACAACGCCGCCGCCAACTACCACTACTTTTGCACTTGTTTTCATTGCCATCTGTTAACGCCTAATTTTTTATTATTTTTAATTCATTTTTTGCAGTTTAACCTTCAATACAGGGCCGACAGGGCGCAAATACGACAGCCAGATGCCTTCCAGCGCCACAGCCTGAAAAGCATGCCCCGCTTGACCTAGAGTCGTTTTTAGAACAGCATAAGCCGGTCTCAGAGAGCCAGCAGTATGGTTGTTTAAGGAAGATGACTTCTGATGTGATTAGGCCGACAAGAGATACTCTTGCCAGGCAGAGTTATTGACTAAATTAACGGAGCAAGCCCCCTATGAGTGACATAGAAATAGCCCGCAGTGCCAAGAGCCAACCGATTAGCGAGATTGCCGCAAAGCTCAATATTCCCGATGCCGCATTAATTCCTTACGGCAGAACCAAAGCCAAAATATGCCCTGACCACATTGCATCACTAAAAGATAAGCCCGACGGCAAGCTGATACTGGTCACCGCGATTACCCCGACACCAGCTGGTGAGGGCAAGACCACCACTTCAGTGGGTCTTACCGATGGCCTTAACCGCATCGGCAAAAAGGCACTGGTCTGTCTGCGCGAACCCAGCCTCGGCCCCTGCTTTGGTATGAAAGGCGGCGCTGCTGGCGGCGGTTATGCTCAAGTGGTTCCTATGGAAGATATCAACCTGCACTTTACCGGCGACTTTCACGCCATTGGCGCGGCTCACAATTTACTCTCGGCGCTGATCGATAACCATATTCACTGGGGCAATAGCCTTGAAATTGATGCCCGTAGAATTGCCTGGAAACGGGTTGCGGATATGAATGACCGTGCCCTGCGCAGTATTAACTGTGGCCTAGGTGGCCCGGGAAATGGCTTCCCACGCCAGGATGGCTACGACATTACCGTGGCATCTGAAGTCATGGCGATCTTCTGCCTGGCTACGGATTTGGATGACCTTAAGGCGCGCCTGAATAAAATTGTCGTCGCCTATACCCGCGACCACAAACCGGTTCATGCCAGTGAAATACTCGGCACCGGCGCCATGACCGTACTGCTTAAAGATGCTCTGGCCCCGAATTTAGTGCAGACCTTAGAAAACAATCCGGCGATTATTCACGGCGGCCCCTTCGCCAATATTGCCCATGGTTGCAACTCGGTTATCGCCACCAAAGCGGGCCTCAAAATGGCCGACTATGTGGTGACCGAAGCTGGCTTTGGTGCGGATTTGGGCGCTGAGAAATTCTTTGATATTAAATGTCGCGCTGCAGGCCTGCACCCAGATGCCGCAGTGATCGTTGCCACTACCCGCGCCTTAAAAATGCATGGCGGTGTCAGCAAGGAAGATTTAGACAAAGAAGACCTCAGCGCCCTTGAAGATGGCTGCTGCAACCTAGTGCGTCATATTGAAAATGTGAAAGCCTTTGGCGTTCCAGTGGTCGTGGGCATCAACCGCTTTACCTCAGATACAGACGCTGAAATTGCCCTGATCAAAAAAATCTCACTAGCCAACGGGGTTAAAGCGATCGACTGTACCCACTGGGCAGACGGTGGTGCTGGCACTGAAGAGCTGGCCCATGAGGTGGTGGGATTAGTCGACTCGGGTCATGCTAACTTTGCTCCCTTATATCCTGATGAGATGCCGATTTGGGATAAGGTTAAAACCGTTGCGACTCGTCTCTATCGAGCTGATGACATTATTGCTGATCAGAAAATTCGCGATCAGATTCAAAAACTTCAGGATGATGGTTATGGCCATTTCCCCGTCTGTATTGCTAAAACTCAGTACAGTTTTTCAACGGACCCGACACTTAAGGGCGCTCCCAACAATCATGTTTTGGCGATTCGTGAGGTGAGATTGTCGGCTGGCGCGGGCTTTATAGTGGTGGTCTGTGGCGACATTATGACAATGCCTGGATTACCCCGTGTGCCTGCGGCGAATAGCATTGATATGAATGAGCAAGGTGAGGTTGTTGGGCTTTTCTAATTGATAGATAGGGCCGCTTTGAATTATTTGAATTATTTGAATTAAAAGCGGCCCTAATATGCCTCAACAAAAACTACCCCGCCATCTCAAAAGAATGTGAGAGATCTCATAACGAAGACCGAGATCCCTCGTCGTTTAGCCTATCTACGCGCCTTAAACACCATCACCCAGTCCATAAACAACTCTTCCCAGAGCAACTGCGGGTTGGGGTTGTTGCCACTGAGTATCCAATTGCGCGCCAACAATAACTTATCAGAAAATCCAAATAGCGCAGTATTAGGCTTGTCTGCTAGATCGGTTGTGGCCAAGCGGTGGATGTAGCGACTAAACCAATCAATCGATTGCTCACCATCGAGCTTTTGGCACTGCTGTGCTGCAGCCAAAGGTGACACAGAGCCATCAGCCACGTCTGCCACTAGCTTCTCGAACTGCTGTCGCTGCTCCAAATTATCACTCTGCAGATAATCTAAAGCCAACAGTGGTCGCCCACCGGCGAGGGGTAACACCTGCTCTGCGGCACTGCGGTCATTGGTGACATCAGTGAGCCACTGCAGGGCAATATCTGCTTCCGGAGTTGGCATGCTGAGCTTTTGACAGCGACTGCGAATGGTCGCGGATAGTCTGCTGGGTCTATGAGACACCAAAATTAATAAGGTTTTGCCCTGGGGCTCTTCGAGATTTTTTAACAGGGCATTGGCGGCATTGATATTCATCGCTTCAGCCGGGGCAATAATCGCCACTTTCCAACCACCCTGCTGAGCGGTTTTACTGAGAGATTCACAGAGCTTGCGCACCGGATCAATCTTAATCGCCTTGCCCTTCTCTTCGGGCTCCAAATAGGTGACATCTGGATGACTGCCAGCTGTGAAAAGATTGCAGCTCTTACAGGCACCGCAGGCGTATTTAACCATCTCGGCGGAACAGATTAGGCGCTGGGCCAGGGCTGTTGCCAGCCGCAACTTGCCTATACCCTGATCACCACTGATCAATACGGCATGAGGCAGACGGCCACTATCGATACTGCTATTCAGGGAAGCCCATGCATCTTCGTGCCAGGGCAATGGCAGAGCTGACACTAAACAGTCTCCCAAAAAGTCTCGAGGGTCTGAGTGATTTGGGCCTGAACGCCCTCCAAGGTGAGCGATGCATCAATCACTACACAGCGCTGAGGGTTGTCCTGGGCGATCTGCAGATAACGATTGCGCACCCGTTCAAAGAACTCCACCTGCTCCTGCTCAAAGCGGTCTGGGGTGCTGCGCTCACTGGCGCGAGCCAGACCGATCTGCACGGGGATATCGAGAATAAGGGTGAGGTCCGGCTGCAGGCTACCCTGCACTATCAGCTCAAGCTCTCTAATGAGGTCCTGGCGCATATGACGGCCAGCACCCTGATAGGCGTAGGTGGCGTCAGTAAAGCGGTCACAGAGCACCCAGGCGCCTTCTCCAAGCATCGGTTCGATCACTTGATTGAGATGCTGCGCTCGGGCGGCAAACATTAACAGCAGTTCAGCGGTACTGGAGACCGACTCCTCTCGCGGCGCCAGCAGCAGTTCACGGATCTGCTCAGCCAGCGGCGTACCACCAGGCTCTCTGGTGCAGCCATAGGCGAGACTTTTATTGTTCATCCACTCTTGAATAAACTGTATATTAGTCGTCTTGCCGACCCCTTCGGTGCCTTCAATGGTAATAAATTTTCCGCGCATCTAATTCCCGACCCTGGAGCTTATTTTTGATCGTCCTATTGTGACGATTTGCGAGCCTACTGTCTGCCCTGGTTTTAGTTTTCAGCTTTTGGCGCGGACTGATAATCCACTGCACGCTGGTTTATTTGATATTGCCGCACCGCTTTTTGGTGCTCTTCCAGACTATCGGAGAAGTAATGTCCACCGTCCCCGCGAGCCACAAAATAAAGACTGGTGCCAGCTTCTGGATGCAGGGTGGCTTCGATGGCCGCAGCACTGGGCATGGCAATGGGCGTCGGCGGCAAGCCATTTATACGATAGGTGTTATAGGGGGTCCACGTTTTTAAATGCTTGCGAGTAATGTTGCCCCTGTAAGCATCACCCAGGCCATAGATCACCGTTGGATCGGTCTGCAGGCGCATACCCAGGTTAAGACGACGGACAAAAACCCCGGCGATTGTGGGTCGCTCTGATACCTGGCCGGTCTCCTTTTCTACTATAGAGGCCATAATCAACGCTTCATAGGCATTGGCGTAGGGTAAGTCCTGTTCCCTTCCCTGCCAGGCCTGATCCAGTACCTGAAGCATTTTACTGTGAGCTCTGGCGACTATGTCTACCGCTGTATCGCTGTGGGTGTAACTGTAGGTATCAGGGAATAACCAGCCCTCTGGATGGGCCTTGTCCATTTTCGCCGCAGCCATTAACTGCCTTTGGCTTAGTGCACTAATTTCGGAAAACTGCTCGACAGTGGCAAGCTCAGCGATCCACTGCTGAAAATTCCACCCCTCAGGAAAGGTAATCTGATAGCTGATAACTGCACCCTGGTTAAATTTCTGCAACAGCTGTAGAGCATTGTCACCCTGTTCAACCTGATAGTGACCAGCCTGAATGGCAGTGCGCCCAGAAATCCGCGCATACAGGCTGAGCAGTTTTGGATGGGAGAGAACCTCAGCCTTGTGCAGTCGACGATTCACCTGACTCAGGCTGCTGCCTTTCTCCACCTGCCAAATCAGCGAAGTCTGCCCTTGAGGGAGCTTGACCGGTTCCTTGAGCTCGTAATAGCCCGCTAACAAGAGCCCTAGAGCACAGGCCAGAACGGCGGTGAGCAGCACCAGGCTGCCTAGCAATCGCTTTAGCATGGGAAGCCTTGATCATTATTTTGTAGTGCGCTCTGCAGTAGCCTAGTGTCGCGGCCTATTGCAAGAGAACCAGTGCTAGGAGTGGATATCACTGGCACTATTCCACGCACTGAACTGCAGGTAAAGAGTTCAGTCGCACTGTGTAATTGCTCGCGGCTAACGCTGGCTTGCTGAACCTTTAAGCCGACACTGGCGAATAGCTGATCGATTAATAACTCACGCATCACACCACAGACCCCGGCTTGATCTAGGCATGGCGTAACCCAGCCGCTACTGAGCTTGATAAAGAGGTTGGCTCTGGTAGTTTCAATAAGGCTGCCGCCGGTAGAAAACATCATGCCGTCATCATATTCATCAGCCCATTCCGATCGAGCCATAACCTGATCTAAGCGGTTTAGATGTTTGATTCCGGCGAGAACTGGATTATGCGGCAAGCGGTAATGACATTCAGTGAGGCTAATGCCCTGCTGCCTCTGTGTTTTAAGATCAGTTGCCAATGGGAAATACTGCGCGATAATTCGTGGAGCTGCCTCAGTCGCAGATGGTGAGGCATAACCCCGGCCACCGCTACCAGCAGTCACAATTACCTTCACAATGCCGAACTGGCGCTGCTCTGGACTTAAACCACCGATCAGGCTCTCTATACTGCTATCTAGCTGTTCCGCTGCGATCTTGATACCAAGAGTCGGGGCGTCCCGGAGAATGCGCTCAGAGTGCAGCTGGCGCAGTGGCAAGGCACCATGGTGAAGCAACATGGTCTCAAATAGGCCGTGACCGTAAGCGCCACCGCGATCTGTCAGCGCCAAGCTATCCGCCGCAGTGCCATCGATAACAGAATAAGTCATAGGACCGCCCTTTTCACTGGGGTATGAGTTGGAACTGGAGCCTGCAGTATGGCTGCTGTCATGTTGCTAACCAACCCTTTGGCAAAATAAGTAGAGCAGCCATTAAACCTAAATTACGCCCATAAAAAAACCGCCCCAATGGAGCGGTCTTTTTAAATACGTTCAAATATCAGCCGTGAGCTGTGATATAAGTGACCGCGTCTTGAACCGTAGCAATTTTCTCTGCTTCTTCATCAGGAATTTCAGCATCGAATTCCTCTTCCAAAGCCATAATCAGCTCCACTGTATCAAGGGAATCTGCACCCAGATCTTCAACGAAAGAGGACGTGCTTTTAACATCTTCTTCTTTTACACCAAGTTGCTCTGCAACCATTTTGATGACGCGTTCTTCGATGTTACTCATCGTATACCTACTCCTGTTAACTGAAATGCTTATTAGTTGTGCTACCGAGCAGACAGAGCTCAAACAGCGATAATCTGTGTTTTCGGGCGGGCATTTTACCCTACAAATAACAAAATGCTAAACCCTATTTTAAAAATCAACAATTCCCATTAAAATCAATGGGTTATGCCATGTACATACCACCATTTACATGAATCGTCTCACCGGTAATGTAGCCGGCAGCGTCCCCAGCAAGGAAACATACCACTGCTGCGATCTCTTCTGGAGCCCCTAAACGGGCCAGTGGGATCTGTGTCAGCATCGCCTCTTTGCTCGCTTCTGGTAGATCTTTGGTCATATCAGTATCGATAAAACCCGGTGCTACTGTGTTGACGGTAATATTACGCGAGCCCAGCTCTTTGGCCAAGGCGCGGGTAAAACCTCCAACGCCAGCCTTGGAGGCTGAATAGTTACTCTGGCCAGCGTTACCCATGGCACCTACCACTGAGCTGATATTAATAATACGGCCCCAGCGGGCTTTGGTCATAGGACGAACACAGCCCTTAGCCAAACGAAATACAGAGGTCAGGTTAGTATCTAGCACATCCATCCACTCATCTTCTTTCATGCGCATCAGAATATTATCTTTAGTGATACCGGCGTTATTAACTAGGATAGTTGGCGCAGCAAACTGCTCAGTAATGGCCTTAATGACGCTAGTAACAGACTCAGTATCAGTAACGTTCAACACCATACCAGTGCCGGTTATACCGTTGTCAGCAAAACGCTGACTGATTGATGCAGCACCGGCTTCGGATGTGGCTGTGCCGATTACAGTGGCCCCAGCCTTGCCCAATGCTTCTGCTATAGCAGCACCAATGCCGCGAGTGGCGCCAGTAACCAGCGCTACCTTTTCATTAAGATTCATTTATTTTTCCTATTGATAAAGAATTAATTAAACTGATGTTAAAGCGTTTTCTAAGCTGTCCACATCATCAGTGGAGAGCGACTTCAAATTGCGATCAATGCGTTTGGAGAGGCCATTGAGCACACGACCCGGGCCACATTCGATTAGCATTTCAGCACCGCCTGCGGCGAGCCCATTTACACAATCGACCCAGAGTACAGGCTTATAAATTTGCTCGAGCATCAAGGCCTTGATAGCCTGAGGATCCGCCTCAGCCTGAGCGTTAACATTGTGAATAATTTTGATCTGCGGGGCACTGAAAGTTGTTGCCTCGACTAGCTCAGCAAGATTGTCTGCCGCTGGACGCATCAAGGTAGTATGGAAAGGTGCGCTAACCGGCAGTTCAACCGCACGCTTGGCGCCGCCTTTTTTACAGATAGCCGTGGCTCGTGCCACCGCATCCGCATCACCGGCAATCACAACCTGACCCGGCGCATTAAAATTCACTGCAGCAACCACCTGACCCTCTGCGGCTTCTGCGCAGGCATCAATCACTATCTGGTCATCTATTCCCATAATTGCTGCCATTGCGCCAACGCCCACAGGCACAGCCTGCTGCATAAAGGCACCGCGGGCACGAACAATTTTGACCGCGTCGGCAAAATCAACTGCACCGGAACAGACTAATGCGGACCACTCGCCGAGACTATGGCCGGCCATGGCAGCTGGATTGGGGCCACCCTGCTGTTGCCAGAGACGCCAGATGGCAACACTGGCCGCAAGAAGAATAGGCTGAGTGCGCTCAGTAAGATTGATCGCGTCCTCTTCTCCGTTCTGCACTAAGTCCCAGCAGTCGTATCCGAGAACGTCCGATGCTTCAGCAAAAGTCTGCTCTACCAACGTATTGGCTGCGGCCAAATCGGCCAACATTCCAATTTTCTGAGATCCCTGACCGGGAAACACAAATGCCAAATTATTATTCATAGACTGTCTTCTTTTATCCAGGTTGGTTCAGTTTGTGCTTAAGTATAGGCGACAAAACCTCGGGCAAGTTATGTTCTGCCGCTTCGGTGGCGACTTCCAAGGCTCTGACAAAAGCTGCCGAGGTGGCACTGCCATGACTTTTTACCACAACGCCATTTAAGCCGAGGAAATAAGCGCCGTTGTACAAAGCTGGGTCGAGCAGTGCCTTGAGCTTTAATAGCGGTCCACGCAACAGTAACAAGGCCAGACGAGCTAGCCAGCCGCGGCCAACCGCCTCACGGAATCGTGCGCCAACCATGGTTGCCAAACCTTCGCTGGTTTTGAGTGCCACATTGCCGGCAAAGCCATCACAGACGATCACATCAGTGCCGCCCTGAAAAATACCATCGCCTTCAATGTAACCGCAGTAGTTGATCTCTGGATCGGCCTGCAGAAGCGCGGCAGCTTGCTGAATATCGTCGCGGCCCTTATTCGATTCTTCACCCACATTGAGCAGTCGTACACTGGGAGACTCAATAGACTCCAGTTGCTTTGCGGTCAATACGCCAAGCAGAGCAAACTCATAGAGCTGGGCTGCTGAACACACCGGGTTGGCACCTAGGTCCAGAACATAGCTATGGCCAGATATGGTTGGCACTGTTGTACAGATCGCTGGTCGAGAAATACCGGGGAGTGCTTTTACAAAATAGAGACCCAGAGCCATGATCGCACCCGTGTTGCCTGCACTGATAAAAGCTTGGGCTTCACCCGCGGCTAATGCCTGCAATCCAAGACCCATAGAGGAATCACGCTTGTGACGAATAACAGCTGAGGGTTTGTCTGTGTCTACGACTTGAGAGTCGCTATGACGCACTTCTATACGCTCTAGAAGAGACGGATCATTAAAGGGAGAGAGGGATAATTGTTCGCCCACCTGAGCCTGGTCACCAAATACCAATGCATGAACTTGGCGATGGCTATTGAGAAAATCAAGTAGCGCAGACACAGTGACGCGAGGACCTAGGTCCCCGCCCATTGCATCAACGGCAATTCGCAGAGAATTTGCCAAAGAAAAATGTATTCAGTTATTCGGAGTCAGTCTCGATAACTTTGCGACCGCGGTAAAAACCATCAGCGGACACTTGGTGACGCAGGTGCTTCTCGCCGCTTACCGGATCAACTGAAATAGTTGCAGCAGTAAGTGAATCGTGTGAACGGCGCATACCGCGCTTTGAACGTGTCTTGCGACTTTTCTGAACAGCCATAGATTACTCCTAAGCAATAATCTGATGCAGCCGAAGTTATTTCTTCAACTGCGCTAAAATATTAAAGGGATTGTCAGCGACAATCTCGTCGTCTCTCTCTTCACTGCCGGGCCCATCCTGAGAGAGGAAGGTATCTCCAGTGCAGCTACCCTCTTCATGGTAGTTGACTAAAGGCAGAGCCAATAAAACTTCATCTTCGAGCATTGCACTTAGGTCGACCATTTTATCGCCGACAATCCAAGGCTCTCGATCGCCCGACACTTTCCCAATCTGATCTTCCGACCAAATTATCTGTGCCGCTATATCAGCAACCAAATTTACTCTCACTGGTTCCAGACAACGCTGACATGTCACCATGACTGCTATCTGAAACGAACCATTGACCACTTTCGCCCTTACCTGATCCACTTCAAACTTAATTAAAGCAGCTAAAGGTGACTCAATGCTCTCTACTGCGAGCGCTAAACGCGGAAGATGCTTCTCCTCAAAATGCCCTTCGAGAACAATTCCTTGGTTCGCAAGTTTACGCGGATCTACTAGTGTTGGCAGTGCCATATATAAGGTGGTACTCAGTTAGGCGCGCATGATAGGGTCAAGATTTTGTTCTGTCAAAGAAAATTGACCAAATAGCCATGATCCGCCATGTATAATTGAGCTTCAGGCCCAGACTCATCAATCCAGAAGCGTTTTTATGCAAAACCTCATTTTAGCCTCCTCTTCCAGCTACCGAAAGTCTCTTCTTGAAAGACTTCAAATCAGCTTCACCTGTATCACTCCAGATATCGATGAGCGCCCAAAGGAAAACGAGCCAGCCGAGGCTCAAGCGATTCGTCTGGCGAAGGAAAAAGCTCAGGCCGTGGCCTTAGCGTTCCCTGAAGCGACGGTCATTGGCTCTGACCAGGTGGCGGAACTATGCTTCACCGACAGTACAAATCTAAACCTCAGCCCAAGGGTGTTGGGTAAACCTGGCAATCATCAACGTGCAGTTGAACAGCTCGGTGCCCAGTCCGGTCAGCTGGTTAAATTTTATACCGCAGTAACTGTCCTTAGCCGGGGCCTGTCCAGCAGTGCACTGGATATCACCGAAGTGAAGTTTCGCGAGCTTAGCAGCGCAGAAATTGAATCCTATTTAAAGGCAGATACACCTTATGACTGTGCTGGCAGCTTTAAAGCTGAATCTCTGGGTATCAGTTTATTTGAATCGGTAAAGACTGATGACCCCTCAGCGCTTATCGGCCTGCCGCTGATCAAACTGTCACAGCTTCTACGGGATCTCGAAAACTAAGCTTATTAATAGAGGGAAGACTTTATCTCACTAAACAGATCGATGCAGGCGAGCGGTTCAAAAGCATGCAAGCGATCTGCATGGTGCGCGCCGTAGCTCACAGCAATTCTAGGCATACCGGCATTGACTGCCATTTCCATATCAAATTCTGTATCACCTACCATTACCGCAGCCTCGGCCGGCAGATCAAACTCGGCCAGCAGCTCTTCGAGCATTAACGGGTGAGGCTTGGAAAGGGTTTCATCGGCACAGCGACTGTTATGAAAGAAGTCTTCCATACCCAAACTGAGCAATACGCGATCCAAACCAGATCTACTCTTTCCCGTGGCGACAGCTAACTGATAGCCCTCAGCCTTTAATTGCTGCAACGTTTCCTCGACCCCAGGGAAAAATGGGCAAGGGGCGCTGTCTTCAGTGCGGTAGTGTTGCGAATAGCTCGTCTGGAGTTGGAATACCTGCTCCCGAGTTGCCTGAGGGAATAATCGAAATACCGCCTCAGTCAGACCGAGACCAATAATTTCTTTGACCTCAAGATAAGTCGGCACGGCCATATCCAACTCCGTTGCCGCACTTTGCATAGAGCTGACAATTCGGGCCACAGAATCAGAAATTGTGCCATCCCAATCGAATATGACCAGCTTTATCGTTTTCGAATTAGGGTGACTCACAGCTTGGCCAGCACCTTATCTAGGTCGGCAGGCAGAGGCGCTTCCACTTCGACCCAGTCGTCGGAAAGAGGATGCTTAAAGCGCAGGTAGCGAGCATGTAAAAACAGGCGCTTCAGACCCAAAGGCTTCAGGCTTTCGTTGAACTCTTCATCGCCATACTTGGGATCGCCGGCAATGGGCTGCCCAGCAAACTCGCAGTGCACGCGAATCTGGTGAGTTCTGCCGGTCTCGAGCTTAATATCTAAGAGTGTCGCCGAGGGGTACTGCTTAAGTATTTTAAAGTGAGTCACCGACGCCTTGCCGGTCACGTCCACGCGCACCATACGCTCACCAGACAACAGCGTATTTTTACGCAGCGGGGCATTAATAGTGTTCTTACCCTTAGGCCAACGACCTTTAGACAGAGCCGTGTAACGCTTTTCAATATGATTGTTCTGCAAGTCCTGCTGCAACGCCAATAGTACTGAACGCTTCTTGGCCAGCATCAGGCAGCCAGAAGTATCGCGATCTAAGCGGTGCACTAATTCTAGGAATCGCAACTCGGGATGTTCTGCCCGCAACGCTTCAATAGCGCCCAGTGAAACCCCACTGCCACCGTGAACTGCCAGCCCACTAGGCTTGTTAATAATCAGCAGCCCTTCATCCTCAAACAACACGTTGTCTGCAAGGTACTGGCTCAGAGGACGGCCCACAGCAGGCATCTCGCCACGCTCAGCCACTCTGATTGGCGGCAAGCGCACAATATCGCCCTCTTTAAGACGAGTAACCGCTTTGACGCGACCTTTATTAACTCGCACCTCACCTTTGCGCAGCAGTCTATAAATTCGCGACTTAGGCACACCTTTTAAGGTTTTAATAAGAAAGTTATCCAGACGCTGACCAGCTTGTTCTGGACCTATGTCGACGTAAGAGACTTGACTGAATGGGGATTCGGTAGACATGGGCACTGCTTGTAATGATTTGGCGCGCATTGTACCTAGCAGCCCCGCCGTTCCCAACTAAATTATCTGTTTACATTGAAAGTCACCGGCTTTGTTGTTACATTGCCGCCAAGTTCCCTGCTGCCCAGCGTATATGTAGCGCTGCCCCAGAGGTTGAACAGATCGCCAAATGCCATAACAAGGCTAAGCGAAAAAGAATACATGAGAGTCTGGCCGTTGGGGCCGACACTCCATGACAGCTGAGTAGGCTGCAGAGAAAAGACAAGATAATTTTGGTTACAGAAGTTAACCGCAATTGAGAAAGACCTACCCTTAGAGGCCTATCTTTCTTAAAGTGAGACACGTTTGAATCACCTAAAGCCTGGCGTTTTCGTAGCGCTTGTGTAGAGACAAGAACGCTGTTCGGTTAACTGAGAACAAGATACTAAATAATGGATAGCATCCCCGCAACTGCACTTAAAGCCAGTAATAGCGGGGGAAAGGAGTATTTGGCAGAGCGCATAAATCGCGTAGTGCCGCTGTTTACACTTCATCTATAGCTAGTTACTTGCTTGATCACACCTCTTCTTACTTCTTTTCACTACTGCTGCTCGACACAACAAGCAAAGGTGAATTATGAAACGTATGTTAATTAATGCTTCGCACACTGAAGAAGTGCGCGTCGCTATGGTTGATGGCCAGAAGCTCTATGATCTGGATATCGAAAACCGCACAAGAGAACAAAAGAAAGCCAACATTTATAAAGGCAAGATCACCAGAGTCGAGCCTAGCCTCGAAGCTGCATTTGTTGACTACGGCGCTGATCGCCACGGCTTCCTCCCACTAAAAGAAATCTCCCGCGAATACTTTAAAGGCAAATCCTCCGATGGCGGCCGCGTCAATATTAAAGATGCGATTCGTGAAGGACAGGAAATTTTTGTCCAGGTAGAGAAAGAAGAGCGCGGCTCCAAAGGCGCTGCACTCACTACTTTTATAAGCCTAGCTGGTCGCTACCTCGTTCTGATGCCAAACAATCCTCGTGCCGGTGGTATCTCTCGCCGTATCGAAGGTGAAGAGCGTGCTGACTTGCGAGAAGCCATGCGCGGTTTAGATATTCCTGAAGGTATGGGCGCCATCGTCCGCACCGCGGGTATCGGCCGAGCCACTGAAGAACTGCAGTGGGATCTGGATTACTTATTACAGCTTTGGAACACTATTGAAGCTGAAGCTGAGGGCGCTAAAGCACCGCACTTCCTGTTTCAGGAAAGCAACGTTATTGTTCGCGCCATCCGCGATTACCTTCGCCAAGATGTCGGCGAAGTGATTGTCGATAGCCAAGATGCCTACAACTTAGCCGCCGCCTTTATTGGCACGGTCATGCCAGACTTCACCAACAAGGTGAAATTCTACCAAGAACAGATTCCACTGTTTAATCGCTACCAAATTGAAAACCAGATTGAGACTGCCTTCCAACGTGAAGTCAGCCTCCCCTCTGGCGGTTCAATCGTAATCGATATCACTGAAGCTATGGTCTCCATCGACATTAACTCAGCACGCGCTACCAAAGGCG